>OBCG01000100.1_pt1 | contig 6234 bp, 4 predicted proteins | sample 1481311 | NCBI WGS metagenome assembly OBCG01 (sample SAMN00990124, study PRJEB22392) | human gut metagenome | reverse complement strand
GTCTCGGTAAAGAAGGTGAAGTACCCAATAATTTGTTTTTCAAGAAAATTATTGCTAGACCAAGGTATAAATCCAATATGAAAATTTATTTTATCCCCGAGGTTGCAAATTATTCATTATATACCGATGAAAGAATGCTTGAACGGGACTTGTACAACGGAATCATTCAATTAGAATTTGAAAATAATGATTTGAATGATCTAAATGTTAAACGATCTAATGGGTATTCGAGAAATGTTTTCTGTTCTTTTTGTTATGATCAAGTGTTAAGAGATTATAAGAGATCGTTATTTGAGAGTGATGTTGCTGAAGTGTCTCCATCCAACGTTCAATTTATAGCACCATTGGCCAATCCACCTCTGCAGTTGCAACCTGGAGCTGTTCTGGTACCACCTGCATTACCTGCTGCAAATGCCCTTTTCCCAACAGCGCCAAAACTACAGCAATCACCATTTACTCAAAGAGCACAATCGATAGACGACACGATGATGGTTTCTTACAATGACCAACAATATCCACCTTACCGTCCAAGCATTCCTTTGAATAGAAGGCCAAGTTTACCAATGCCCAAACCACCACCAGCATTTATCCAACAACCTCAATCCTTTAATGTTGTTACAAGTAATTCAATGCCTTCCATGATGCCTTATCCAGCAACAGTTCCAAATACTTTGCCCTTGGTAAACTTTAACCAATTAGTTCCCCCGCACCAACACCAATTCCATCCAGAGCCACAACCATTACAACAGCCGCATTTCGCAAATCACCATCAACACCAATATCCTACACTACCACCACATTTACAACAGCATCCTGTAGTATTACCCCAAACTCCTCGTTCTTCTTCTGTGCAAGATGGAGTTATAGGATTGTTAAGACCAGTCAATGAGAGAAAGTTCCCACCATATCCGGATATGGTGGATACACGATACATGTCGATCCCAGAATAGTCTATTTCCAGAATATTCATTTCTATTATAGATATGTGTGTGGGTCTCTAAGTTGTTCCACATATTTCTTTTTTTCTTTCTTTGTATGTTGGCTTGCTTGTCTGAAAGTATTGATATATTGAAGACTATAAATTAAACTAAAAATGAAAGAAAGACAAAGCAAAGCAAAACAAAAATCAAAGGAAGATTTTAGTTTTGATTATTGTTCTTGTTGTTTTGATTGATTCACATATTTGGTAGTATTATTTTGATTGTCGTTTTAGCTTATTTTTTTTCTTTAGTTTTGACTTTCGGTTCAACTATGGTTATTATTATTTTGTATTTTGTATTCTATTATTTATTATTGTTATAATATAAATCTATGTCATATATTAGCTGAATACTTCTTTTATCCTCTCCTTTGTTTCATGATTTAATACATATATTTATCGTTAACAATACACAAAGTTTCTCACTAATAGTTCGGGGGTTCTATACAAACTTCCTCCTTACACCTTCAAGGCAACATTTTCAGTGGTGATGTATTTTTCAAATGGTTTCAAAGCATTGGCAACATCATTCTTGACAAATTTTTCAGTTTGTTGAGGAGCTCTACCAACAAAAGTCTTAGGATCCAACAAAGTATCCAAATCATTCCAAATAGGTTTGAAATATTCAGTTGATTTGATTCTTTCAATCAAATCATTATCGCCACCTTCTTGTTTAACAACAGCACTGGCTTGATGAGATAAAACTCTAATTTCTTCATGACAATCTTGTCTAGAACCACCTTTTTCGACCATGGCCATAATAATGTTTTCAGTAGCCATGAATGGTAATTCAGAATTGATTCTTCTTTCAATAACTTTTGGATAAACAACCAATCCACTGGTAATATTAAGCATAGTGGATAATAAAATATCAACGGTCAAGAAAGCTGATGGTAAACTGATTCTTCTAATAGCAGAATCATCCAAAGTTCTTTCAAACCATTGCACAGAAGCAGTTTGCACAGCATCATTGAACAATCCACCCAAATGTCTAGCCAATGAACATACACGTTCACATCTCATTGGATTTCTCTTATAAGCCATAGCAGATGATCCAATTTGGGATTTTTCAAATGGTTCTTCAATTTCTTTTAAATTGGCCAATAATCTAATATCAGTAGCAAATTTGTGAGCAGTAGCACCAAATGAAGCCAATGGTGATAAAACGTCAATATCAATTTTTCTTGAATAAGTTTGACCAGTAACTGGATAAACAATATCAAATCCTAATAATTCAACAACTCTTTTATCCAATTCTTCTACTTTATCATGATCACCATGGAATAATGATAAGAAAGAAGCTTGAGTACCAGTAGTACCTTTAACCCCTCTTAATCCAATATCATTTCTGGCTCTAACCATATTCCTTAAATCCCATAACAATTCTTGTAACCATAAAGTGGCTCTTTTACCAACTGTGGTCAATTGTGCTGGTTGGAAATGAGTCCAACCTAATACTGGTAAGTCTTTATATTCCAAAGCAAACTTCGATAATCTATCAATGACGTTGACCAATTTAGGAATTAAAACATCATAAGCATCTCTAAGGAAAATTAAATCAGCATTATCAGTGACAAAACATGAAGTAGCACCCAAATGAATAATTCCAGCAGCCAGAGGACAAGTTTCACCGAAAACATGAACGTGGGCCATGACATCATGTCTAACTTTAGCTTCTTCAACAGCAGCATCTTGAATTTCTTTATCGGTGATTTCCAAATGTTGTTTCATTTGTTCAATTGCTTCATCAGTAATGACAGAAAGTCCAACTTCTTTTTCAGCAATGGCTAAATTCAACCATAATTTTCTCCAAGTAGAAAATCTGTTTCTCAAAGAGAAAATCTTGGACATTTCTTCAGAAGCATATCTTGAAGATAATGGAGTTGAGTATTTATCGTATTCAGACATGATGATCGTGGTATGTTAATGGATGGAAAGTTAACTATAAAAGTATAAGAATAGGAAAATAGGAAGTTTTCAAATAAAATATGGAAAAAGAATTTGGGGTTGAAGTAAGTAACATTTTTATAGGGATAATCCCACAAATCATCTCATTTCAGATTTATTTTTCAGCAATTTCGCACACCCAACTCCCCAATTTTATTTTTTTTTTGACTCCGTCTAAATAAGGCTAGGAATTATTATTGCAAGATAATAATTGTTAATCTTCTACACTTTTTCTCCTACTTGTTCACATATAAAATATGCATTTATAAACTAATGGCCATAATGTATATATTTGAGGTTATTTGTTCACACCGTATTATGCCTTCTATTAACCTACATACTAACAATACATAACCCATATTTTGGGGTCTATTCAAAATGTGGAATTTATTTATTGGTTAAGTCATAGGCAATATCTGTTACATGGTCAACTGTAACAAACAGCCTCGAGTTCGCCTTGGTGTTTTTCTGGGACAAATAATATTTGATAAGCAACATTTAACGAATAGACGAAACAAACGAACAAACAAACGAGTGTTCGTATGTGCATTAACCAAACCCTTGTTCAAAAAAATTCAGTTACTTAATCAATTCTCGTCAGCTGAAACTCCCAGTAGTTCTACATTCTCACTCTCGTCCTCTTCATTACCATCTTCCTCTTCATTAGTTTCTTCTAATCCATTTGTTTCTTGTTCTGCAATATAATCTTGGGCATTCAATCTAGAATAGACTGCTCCTTTGAAGAATGTATATACAAACACCAATTTTGTCTCTAGTTGTCTTAAATTCTCAACTAAGTGTATGCTTGAACCTTTACCCATCACTTTTATCTTTAGTTGTAAATGCCATGATATTGAGTTATAGTTATAGTTATAGTTATGATGGATATATGTGTTGGGAGCAGATGTGATTGGTAATTGTTTATAGTTTGTATTGGGTTTGATGGTGTCGTGTAAATTGAAAAAAAAAATTAAAAGAAGAGATTCCTCAGAATGGCGTTTCCGTTTTGTTGTTGTTGTTGTTGTTTTGGTTTTGGTGATAGCAAGTTTCCTGTATATAGTAAATTCCACCTGTAACTGAATTTCCCATACAAATTCTTTTTTCATTGCGGTTCAAGGGTACCTAAAATTCCAACTTGGTTTATATCAATCACAAGTTGGCTCAACTCTTTTCTTTTCTTTTATTTTGTTTATTTACCAATTATATCAACTTCACTTATAGCTAGCCCTCTCTGATTGCTATTGATCAATGTCTTCAACTTCGGAAACTGCTACAGTTAATGGCACTAATGGAAGTGCGGGTGAAACGTCAACCAAAGCAACCACACCAATTTCCGTTGGCATTATTACATATTGGTAATTTGAAAAAAATCCTGTTTATCACTAAAGAACTGGATTTCTTAGCTAGTGTCATTGCATATGATGAATTGCTTTTAGTGGTTTATTTACTTTTGAGAACATTGTTTTTCAGAAACACCAGTGGTTATCAATTGACAATTTTCTTGGTGTTTTACTGGTTAAGAATCTTATATAACAAAGAAACAACCAATTTGTTCCAAACTATCATTGAAAGATTAGATGGTAAGGTCTGTAATGTCAAGAATCCAAAAGTTCAACATTATTGGTATAAAATTAAGACTTTTGTTAATGAGAAACAACAACAAGAACAACAAGATTAAGTTTAGAAAAGTGGTGCACAGAGAGAAAAAAACAGTATATTATTGTGTTGTTACTGGTTATATATTAACATCATTGCCATTTCAGTATTACCATAGATTCTAAGTAACTAATTGAATAAACATGTATTAAATATTGTTTAATTAGTAGTTTGTCCGTTGTGCACTCTCTTCTGTTGGCTGTGTCAGGATACAAAAGATTGCAGTATTAAAAGATCATGATAAAACCGTCACCTCAGTTGATATTTCACCAGATGGATCCAAAATTTTAACCTGTTCTCAAGATAGAAATGCTTTGGTTTGGGAATACGCCAATGGAGAATACAAACCAACATTAGTTTTATTAAGAATTAATCGTGCTGCCACCGTTTGTAGATGGTCACCAGATGGATCTAAATTTGCTGTTGGTTCAAGTGACAGAATCATTGCTGTTTGTTACTATGAAGAAGAAAATGATTGGTGGGTTTCTAAACATTTGAAGAAACCTTTGAAATCAACAATCACTACTATCGATTGGCATCCAAATGGTGTGTTGTTAGCTTGTGGTTCAACTGATGGTCATGTCAGAGTGTTTTCTGGCTATATTAAAGGTATTGATGCTAAACCAGACCCATCAGTTTGGGGAACAAAATTACCATTTCAAACTTTGTGTGGTGATTATACCAATGAAACCAATGCTTGGATCCATGGGGTTAAATTTAGTCCAGATGGTAATGCGTTGGCTTATGTTTCTCATGATTCTTCAGTAGGGTTTGTCTATCCTCAAGGTGAAGGATTACCACCAAGAGCCATTTTCAATGTGAAAACAGATAATTTACCATTCAAAAGTGTAGTTTGGTTGAATGATCAACAAGTTTGTGCTGGTGGTTTCACTTGTAACTTGGTTGTTTTCCAAGGGGATGAACATGGTTGGCAACAAGCTTATCAGGTAGAAGAACAAAAAGATTTAACAAAAGAAGTTCCTCATTCTAAACTTGGTGAAGGTGATGACGACGATGAAGAGATTTCATCTCATCAAGCATTGAATATGTTCAAACAAATGGATTTGAAAGGAAGAGTCAGTAAACCTAGTGCCGGTGGTAAACCTGCCAAGGCTTTAAATACTATTCACCAAAATACCATCAACAGTATTAGAAACTTTGATCAAGGTAGAGTATCCACTTCAGGAATTGATGGTAAAGTTGTTATCTTCAATGTATAGAAAAAAAAAACAACGGCTTGTATAGTTCTACATTTGTATAAGTATTTCTAAAAAATGTTAGATAGTTTTTTATGTATTCATTTTTTTTCTATAAATTATCTGAATTGGATTTTGTTAGTAATTATGATTCTAATTTCCAATTTCCCAACAAATAAATAAATGAAATTAAATTATTCATTGCAAAATATCGATTTGAATTAAATAAATATTGGATGTTTCTATTTTGGATCAGTGTAATTCTAGAGCTTGGTAAACGAGTATCTTCAGATTATTTGGTTCAGAAGCAGAACTGATAACATTTATTTTTCATCATCAAAATAGAAAACCCATAACAATATATTTCAAATCAAAAGTGTTAACACTTATACATACCAGTTAGTATTGAAAAACAAATATAATTTATTACTTTTTTTTTTCGAAAAAGTCAATTAT
>OBCG01000097.1_pt1 | contig 6297 bp, 6 predicted proteins | sample 1481311 | NCBI WGS metagenome assembly OBCG01 (sample SAMN00990124, study PRJEB22392) | human gut metagenome | reverse complement strand
TCTTCTTCTTGGGGGTCCTCTTCTTCTTGAGTGGCCTCTTCTTCCTCTTCTTCATCTCTTACCATCCCTTGTATCTCCGGTATAACACTCCCCAACAACTCCTCACCCACCCCATCGAGAACCATTTTTGTTTGTCCAAAAACTTGCGATGAGTCTAACCCATCAATATATATCTCATCCAACACAGAATACTTTTTCGCCAACGGGTCTATAAACGACTTGACTAGCTTATTAAAAAACTCTCCATCAGTCTTAAATATCTCATACGGCCTATCGTATATAGTCTGAAGTGTAGCTTGTGTCATGATTGGTAAAAGAGTAACACAACAAAATTTTTTTTTTTTTGCGATGCACATTTATTTTTTTTTTCTATAAATCAGATCTGGGTATACTTAGTAGTTGGCCATAAAATATAAAATTTGTACAGCACTAGCATTTACTAACAACTTCTTCTTGGCATGTTGCGATGGATCGTTGTTACAGTACACTGAGTCATCGTCATCAAAACTGCCTCTAAACAGCTTGCTATAGCGGTCAAACGTAGAACGTGTAGAGGCTGCAATCAGAGTAAAGTACAACGACGGGTCCTTGGGGTCTTGCAAGTACTGGTAGATATAATTCCCTTGCTTAACCACTTCATCCCTATACTGTCCAAACAGGTCACTCAACCTAAATGCATCAGCAAACCCTGCAAACAAGAGATGAACATACTCTAAGTTATTGTTCCAGTTCCCGTTCCCATCGTAGAATGCACCACCAGGGTTGGTGGCAGCCAGCGCCAACTCTAACGCCTTGTCCAACATATCCTGGTCACCCCTGAATTTGTGCAAATACACAAGCGTGCTAATAGAACACCCAATCGTATACGTCAACTTCCCCTTATCCACCTGACCCAAATCGTTCTTATCTGTTCCATCAAAAAATAACTTGTCCTGGGGGTCCTGCAAATTCTTAAACATAAATTCTTAAACATAAAATCCATACAATCAGTTGCAAATTCAAGCAACGAGTTGTCGAGGGTTATATCGTACAACCTAACTGCAGCCAAAGCAGCTTCGACTGTCGAAATCGACGCAATATAATTCTTATCTTTCTTCCAGATAATCCCACCATTAGGACCCTGTTGCGTCTGGATATACAACACAATATCTTTAGCATGGTCCAAATACTTTTGTTGGCCAGTCATCTTAAACGCATCAATAAACACCCAAGCAAGCTGCGCATTGTCGTCGGAATAAACCTCAACACCATCGTTTGGCGACGCCAGAAACGCTTTGGTAGCTGAATCATAATACTGCATTATTCTATCTAATGTCACTTCAACACCAGAAACATCGCCGGTTTTGACAATCGCCTCTCCCAACACCGCCATTGTCCACAAAACAGGTAACGTGTAGGCGTCATTACAGTTGGAGTCGTTATCGTTCCACTTTCCGTCTCCCCAAAACCTTTGCCAGACTTTAAACATGGTATTATAGTATGAGCTGCCAGGGGTAGGCACACTGCTGGACGAACTGGTGGATAAACTGGATGATAAACTGGATTCTAAACTGGTTGTCTTTGCACTGGAGGTAAAACTTTCAGCTAAACTAGATGTTGGGGCCTCTAAGCTAGTGGCACTGTATATCTGTGTTCCCACTTGCGTTACTGTTACTATCTCGACGGGCGCAGTAACAACAACTGTACGCACATTAGCTGGTGCACTCAAACACAATGGTAGAATCAACACCAATATTCCAAAACCGTGCATTGCTGTGGTGCCAACACCCACCCACACCTATCACAGTCCGACCCAACTATATATATACTGCGACATCTCATCGGTTTTGGATCTGTAACAAACGCCAAATCTAATTATGATGTGAAACAAAAACAAAACATTCTTGGTCGCAACACAAGAAAAAAAAAATTTCATTTCACTTTCTCTACAAAGATGAGAGCATACAATCACCCTATACTAGTTAACCCTACACGTTGGCTAAGAGGGCCAAAGAAACACGCTGCAGCATTGTACCAGAATGGGTACTACCCGTCCCTAGACAACAACCCATTTGCATTGGCATTGGCACGACTCGACGCAAACTCGCCTTCATCAACTTTACCCATAGGCAATGGCATACCGTTGACAGTTACCCAACAGGACAACCACCACGTCCTCACCCCAACCCTAAACGACACCATCGAGCCCAGTCGATTAATCGTCAATAGTGCCAGATATATTAAATTGATCGTCGATAGGCCAAAGGCAATTCAAAAGTTGGTGCCCCTACAGTTCATACAGCAATGCAAGTCGTCAAAAGCAAAAGTTAGCATGAATAGGGATATGGTGGATGTGATAGACAAGATGTATAGGCAGAGGATAGAGGAACTACTTGAGGATGTGGGCAACGAGTCAGGAGAGTCAGGCATCATCCTCAAACCCATGGACGTGCCAGTACGTATCGAGGGAAGCACCACCTACGTCAACAACATATTCACTACCCACCCTAAATTCATCAACTACACCCATCGCGAGCTATCACAATTAATACTAGCGTATACTGATTTTGTAAATCTATAACATTAATCTAAATAACCCAAAGTGTAAGCACCGTCATAAGCAAGTTAGTGATAAACGATGGTTGGTAACTAACACCACCGCTCTTCTTACTTGTAGTAGTGGCAGATTGGCCAGTAACGGTAGCCAATGTAGTGGCAACATCAGCACCAGCTTGCTTAACCCACGAGTTGACACTGGAAGCTTGAATGGTAGAATCAAACGATGTAGAGTTAGACACCCAAACAACAGCATTGCCACTCAGGTCAAAGGCAACACCACCACTCATAGTGCCAACAGCATTGCCACTCAGGTCAAAGGCAACACCACCACTCATAGTGCCAGTCAAGTCACGCTCAATATAGGCAGGTGCAGCCATACCAGTTTGAATATCATCGGACCCTTGGTAATCGTGAATGGTGCTGTACATGTGAAGGTACTCGGTCGAGTTCATCACTTCAAAAATGTCAAACTCACCACACCCAGATCTCCAGCACGAACAATTAACATTCATTGAGTACTGTGCGGTTCTTGGAATATGCGCATTCAAAAGCCAAATGGCCGGCATGTTGTAGTTGGAAATATCAGTTGACGTATGTGTCTCATTTGGCATTTGGAATTCAAACAAAAACATTTTCGTGGTACCGTAAAACCCATGGTAGGCAGGAATGTCGCTTCTATAGACACCACAATCGTTGTTGTACCCGGACTTGCCACAGCTAATGTTGGAGAAAATCACAAACTCGTCGTTCGAGTTGATCAACGTATTTTTGGCCAAAACAGTCGACGAGTCGGCTTTGGAAATACCATCGGTACCAGCATATGTCAACCCAATACCCAAACACGAAGAGTTCTTACCGGCACTCGTCAAAAACGTGACATTCTCACTGGTTCCACTCGACCCTTCGTAGTAACTCAATCTCTTCCAGTCGCCAGAACTATCATCACCATACTTGAACCCATCTGAAACGTAGGACGCAAATTTGTTCAATACAAGTGGACCACGGAAATGCACAGAAACTTCTTCGTTCAATGGTGCGTTCGCCCCAGAAAACGATACTGGCGTTTTGTTAACTTCACATGAACACGAATCTTTATAGATATTACTTAACTTTTCAACTTGGTTATAAGTGCCAGAAAACCCAAGATTACTAAACTGGATAGCTTCAACTTCTTGGTTGGCAGCAGTAGCCACTGAAACTAATGTAGATACTAACAATGATGAAAATAACATGGTTTGATGTACAAGAAAAAAAAAATTGCCAAATCTCGGCGATGCTGTGCTATATATAGTATAAGGGATATAAAACAAGGCTTGGAAATCTTCCGTTTTTTTTCGCAGAAGCAAAATATTCTCAATTAAAGATCCGAATCTGGCCAAAACAATAACATGGACAAGTGCCACCACCTGGTATACACTGCCATCTAGTATACTACCCACTACACTACCATCGTGGTACCTATTGCCCACCCTACCTCTGGCTTTCCGTGTTCAGGTATAGACATACATGTCCTAAACTTCTTCAATTTCCTCGCCTTTTTTTTATTTTTTTTTTTTCAACATCCTATTCACACCACACCCAAAATGCTCCGCAAGTACTCCACATCATGTCTTCTGGAATCGTTCCGACTAGCCATGGGAAGAGTCTCGTCCCAGGCGATGATCTTGACTTCAGCAACATCCAACCTTAACGAATTGCACGGTATGACCTTGGGTTCGGTGTGTTCATTGTCGGTGTTCCCATCTCCGCTTATACAGTTTAATTTGCATTTACCTTCATACACTTCGAGCGAGTTGCATAAACATAAATACCTTGCATTGCACGTATTGCCGCCAACGAAAAACTCGGTCCATCTAAGTCGAATATTTGCCAAAGGCGTCAAGCTCAACAAGGGGGCAAAGCTAGCACCAACAAAGGAAGAGAAAATCGACGGCCAGGTATTCCACGAAATGACAAAACCATTCACACGTCTCCAAAAGGGAGTTGACTACCTGTTCTACAACATATCTGATGTGCAAATACCAATATTGTCCAACGTCGAAACAACATTGATATGTCAAACACGAAACACCTTCCCTGTCGACAACCACGAAATATGGGTCGCAGACGTCGTCGATATAATACACAACAAGACCCAAAAATCTGGCGGCATACTATACTTTGATAGAGGGTTCCACAAGATCGGCAAATCGTTGTCAGAAGATTAGGTGTATATTACTATGCTACTAATTCATTATACTCACGAGTTAAACTTTCGGTTTCCTGGATAATTTTCGGCAAGATCGTCTCAAACTTTTCGTTAGTGCGTTTCAACCTCTTTGTAAACTTGGCCAGAATCTCATTCTTCTTAATGTTCTTAATGTCCGTTGACAAGTTTCGAAGTTCTTCCTGTTTGGCTGCTTGTTTGACCATCAACTTTTGACTCTTTGCACTGAGCGACGTTAACTCTTGGCTGGCAGTCTTAAGTTCGGCTCGGGCATCTTTCATTCTCGACTCAAAATCGGCATAGATCTTGTTCAATTCAGCAATTTCTTGTAACTGCGCAGACTCTTTGCTTTTCATTGCCTCCTGCAACTTGCCTTCGGTTTTACTCAACTCCAGAATCTCCTTGTTCAATCCCTCAATCTCGTTCTCCAACTGCATCACAGAATGTTTTAACCCCTTGATCTTTCCAAAAATACGATTATCATTGCCCTGACGGTTCTTTGAGATTTTGTTTTTGAGCAACTCAATAGAGTTTCTCATCTCAGTGATCTTTTTGTTTTCGTCTTTCTTATACTTTTTAAGCTTGGCCTTGAGGGATTCTGTTTTGTTCATTACCGACTCAAGCGAGGTCTGCAACGTGGCCAACGACGAAGTTTCCTTGCTCGACTTGTTAATAACCTGGTTGTCGTCATCAGTAGTGTTTATCACAAGATGGTTCAACACCAGCGACTTGGCCACGATGTCTACCTCATACTGAAACAATGGCGTCAACCCATAAATCACAAGATACTCACCAACAACTTTGAAATACGACCACTTGATATTGTTAAGTCTCACTTCAATATCCTCTCGAATCGACGACAACACATGGAGTACCACTTTCGACGAATCAATCACCATAATCGCCATGGGGACATTGGGTTGTACTTCCTTCGTCAAAAACACTCCACCCTCATTTTTCTTCTTGGTCAGCTCGCCATTAAACAAGTTGGGGTTCTTCAAAATCGCTTTCACTGCTGCAATGATCGACCAAAATGGCTGTACAATAATGGTGTTTTCAATAAGAGTCACGTTGGGAGAAATGGTCGTTGTAGTCAAAGACGTCGACGTGGTAGAACTGGTGAGCGAAGTAGTGGTGCTTGTAGTAGTCGTTTTCATGGCCAAATTCGATAACGACGACGCCCGCATACGGTTCTTCATAACCGATAACTTGCTATTGAAAGGCGAAATAATGAAATTCTCAAAGTTCTTTAATGCCACCGAATAGTTGCTATTGTAATTACCATTAAACTTGGGCAAATTCTTGGTGTAAATATCCAACAATTGATTGTTATCGACATTTACTGATATGTCGTCAGTTGGGATAGAGCTCTGGGCAATTGGCGATTTCCTAAACAACGCTTGGATGATTGTGTGTATGCATAAAAACAAATATACCTGCACATTCCAGTGGCTGAAATTAAAGTTGGTGATATGCGCCGAGTATTGCGGGGTGCTAAATAGCTGAAACGATAAGTTGACCCAATTCAATACATACTTGACATAGTTGATAAT
>OBCG01000092.1_pt1 | contig 6430 bp, 3 predicted proteins | sample 1481311 | NCBI WGS metagenome assembly OBCG01 (sample SAMN00990124, study PRJEB22392) | human gut metagenome | reverse complement strand
TTATTTCAAGTAATCCTTCCACTTTGATATCAGTTTCAGTGTTACGTTTTTTTGCCATTTTCACTGGACTCGGTGTGCTTTTCTCTATATGATTAATATCTATTAGATCAAATGGATCTAATGATTTTCTTGGTTTGGCAATTATTTCTTGATACTCTCCAAGTTTTTTCACTTTACTGGTTTCTAAAGCATTGTCATGAACTAGTATTTTACCCTTAGGACGCTTTTTATAAGTCTTTGATGCCCGAGGTGATAACTTTGTTGGACTAAACATATCATGAATGGGAGATGAAGGGATAGAAGATGTAGCAGAAAGAGAACTAGATGTTCGAGGAAGTGATATCTTAGTTACATTCTCCTTTGATCTTCCATTATTTTTCACCAAGCTTCCATAATCTTTTTCTTTCATTGCTTTATTTTATGTAATTGAATGTTTTTGGACAACCTTGGTTTGTTTAGTTCGCTGATACTTTTTTTTTCTTAAACCGAATTTTTTTATTTTCTCTTTGTTAGTAAACTTACATTAAAACGCATCCTAGTCATATTAATCAATCGTTATTAAACAAATTTAGAATTTAGAATTAACTATACATTTTATTTAGATTACAAATACATATACCATCCTTATTAATGGGAATCTCAATCATGATAAAGCAATATATTATAAAATAATACAATATTCGTATAACTTGACTTATTGAGGTGGGTGTTGTTGCTGTTGTTGCTGTTGCATAGTTTGCATCATTGCAGCAAGCATTGCCATTGCTTCATTATTATTCATACCAGGCTGACCAGGTTGTTGAGGAGGCATTTGAGGGAACCCTGCAGGAAATTGCATAGGAGGTTGTTGTGGTTGTGGTGGTTGTGGTGGTGGTGGTGGTTGTTGTTGTTGTTGTGGATTATTTCCAAATAACCCTTGCAAAGGATTGACTGACGATTGCAGATACGTATTAAACTGAGGTTGAGCACCGTGAGTCATTTGAATATCTCCTTGGGGTATCAATGTAGTCTTCACGTATTCTTCATCTGGTTCGCCCGGTCTATTTGACTTAGGACCATTTCTAGCAGAATTAGTTGGCATCTTTTTCGACATCGCCTTGGATGATAACCCTGAGCCAATTTCAATATCTGGTTCATCAACAACCATACCACTCAGTATTGGCTGACCCCCAGTACCACCCCATTGAGCATGAACAATCCAGTTTTTATCAGCTTCAGTTAATCTTTGAATTGGAATAATCGATATACCGTGTTGATAATTACAGCAATCTCTTGGTCCGAAACCAACTCCCCATCTTGTTCTCAATGGCAAAGCACCATCTTTGTTAAACGAAGTAATAACTTGTTCGGCTTCTCTCCTAGAATAGACTTTAACAAAAGCGTGTTTTTTCTCACTGTTCAAAATAACCGATTGAATTTCAGCGTATGGTCGTAACACTTGAGCTAAAGACCTTTCATCCATATTTCTTGGAACACCTCCTAAAAATAATGTTCTAGATAACACTTTTACAGTACCTTGTGGAATAGTGGAGTCAAATTGCACTGTTCTTGGACGATAATGTGGAGTTCCCGGTAAATTTAATTCACCACCCATAGCATTTGGTGGAACAAACCCTTGATCAACTTGTCCATTTGTATTTTGTGGATATCCATGATTTACTTGCTTCTGTTGTCTCAAATTTTGCATATTCTGTTGAAGAGCTTGCACCGATGAACTTGGAGGTGATCTCACCCAAGTGTTTGATCCACGCTTAGGTGATCTTGATCTATTTCTTCTACCATATTGAGAGCCATATTCATTGTCACGACCACGTCTTCTATCAAATTCAGCAGTTGGACCTCCTCTAGCTTCGTTAGAACCAACAACTGGTGACGCTGATGAAGCTCCTGTAGGTGTACCACCACCTTGCATTTGTTGTAACATATTAAGAAGATCATCATTACCTGCTTGCCCACCACCTTGAGGGTAAGAAGAGTATTGTTGTTGACTTGGTGGTTGTGAAGAAGCACTACCAGTATTACTACTATTACCACCAAGAGCAGACAACTGAGACAAAATATTAGTGGCATTGGATCCACTTTCGTTGCTGTTGCTGTTGCTGTTGCTGCTGTTGTTGTTGTTGTTGTTGTTGCTGTTGTTGTTGCTGTTGTTGTTGCTGTTGTTGTTGGTTGAAGAGGATTGGGAGCTAGGTGGTGTTTCATTATTTGACCCACTGGCTTTTGCCAAAGAAGCCAACGCCAGCAAAATACTGCTCGACTCTTTTGTACCTTCTGTTGCATCTGGTTTAACTAGAGCAATACTTGCCTTTACTAGAGCAATACTTGCCTTTGGAGGCGAACCAGGTGGGGTAGTAGATTTAAAAGCTTTGTTTCTAATGTTCTGAATGACTTCAGGCGAGAAAGTTTCCAGTCTAGCCCAAATGTCAATCAATTTGCCAATTTTTATGTTTATAGAAGGATTAATCAGTAATTCCATCGCATCATCAACTAACGATTCGACTAGTTCATTTATTTTGAAAACAGCAGATGCGTATGTTCCTTCAGGCGCACTAGGCACTAAAGCTTCATTTTTCTTATTGGCTTCCTCGATAAATTTTCGGACTATGGAGTCAACAACATATAATGTTCCCAACTTATTAGTTGATGAATTTGCTTTACATTGAGAATACAAAATAGAAATTAACTTTGGCTCGTTTTCCGCATTCATTTCTTTGACAGCAATATCAGTCAATCTTTTAATACGAGTACCAGATACACCTGGTGCTGGTAAAGTTGAAATCTCTTTAAGAACAGTTTCAAATTCTTCCATTCCTGATAACGACATTTCTTGTTGCTAGTTTTTTTTATAATTTGTCAATGTACGAAGAAACCTATTCGCAATTAATATTCTAGACAATAGTGGTAATGAAAAAAAAAAAATATTGGTTTTACAATACTAGTAGTTTGGATTTGACGATGGAACTACCAATTTACTGGTTGGTAACTTTCTTTCTTTCTTCCTTTTACTCTTTTGGGGGATGGGAAAAAAAAAAACGTAAAAACACAAAAATACTAACAAACAAACTTTAGTTATATATAGATACAGACCTCAAAGTTTTGGTTAAAGATATGAATTGTAGTGGCCAGTTTTACTCTAAATATTATAAGTAACACTCTTCTGACAAGGTTTAGAATCTAATTACTGACACAATATAAAGAAAAGAAAATAAAAATATAATGTTCTTACTAATGCTACGGTTAATTATACTTTAGTTTAATCTGTCTTTTTATTTACCCTTCTTCTTGTTATTTCTTTCTTTCTTAAACTTGAAAGTAGTTTTATTTGATGAATTAGTATTGATGATTGAGTTGTTGTTAGTTATTTGAAAGAAGAAAAAGTGTTGTTGTCTTGTTGGTCTTTTTTTTTTCTTCCCGTTCTTCTTGGAAAGGGAGAGAGAAAATGAAAAAGAAAAAAAAGAGATGATGAAAAGTGTGTGATGCTGAAAAAAAAAAAAAAGAGAAAAAAGGAGGACACTTATTGAACACATTCATTGCTGACTGAAAAAGATTAGTGCTGCTTTGCACGACCAGCTCACTTGCAAACCATACCCGCCCCAAAATGGAAAAATATTCAGGTCGGACTTAAGAATCCAATTGGATAAGTTTTGGTGTAAACAGGAAGAGTGTAAAACTACAGTACTTACTTATATAGGGAAAGAGTTATTCATGTTCATTTCTAACCGTGAAACCTTGTTCATAGATGTTGTTAAACTAGTTTTTTAAACTCAATTTTTATTTTCAAATATCATTAGACTTAACATCATCTAAGTAAGAGCTAACTAATCTGTTACCTTCATGGACCAACTACTATAAATTACGTAGGGAAAATAGTTTGTTCTACAATTGAGTCGAATACCAACAACTTCATGACAAAAGATATCTAACATGCACTTTTTAATGGGCATAAAACTTCATTTATTCTGCTTTTTTTTTGGCTTATTATCCGTGTACACAAACATACAGTACTGCTCAATCCTCGTTGATTCCGTTTGGTTTGGAGAATTTCAATCTCATCACACCGTCACTAAGAATTCTTTGACCCCAATTACCTGCAGCTGGATCACCAGTTTCGTCTCTGCACTGTTTGAGGAATGGAAGTAAAGATGTACCACCTGTACCTCTTTCTTCTTTCTTTTTACGTGCAAGACCAGATCTTAATGTGGAGGAAGAACCCATCTTTTCAGTTTTCTTTGCTTGCAAAACGACATAACGAGTAACAATCTGTATATGTTTATCTCTAAACAGTTTCAACATGGCAAGACATGCATCGTATGACAATACCAATTCTGGATGAGAATCTTTGTGGTCCAAAACATACTGGTTTATGTTGGTGATTTCCTGGATTTTTGACAAGAATTTTTGGTGGTTGCCTGGCATATATTCTCTCATTTCGTTCATAAACCCATTTTCAGCACCAACACCAGTACTGGCTTTGAATGGCAATGGCCTTTCCCCAGTTGAATAATGCTTTACACCAAGTAAAATGTCCAAGAACTGAATTAATGAACTTTGAGCGTTGGAACCACCAGCATAGTTTCTGACAGTTTTCTCTTCTCCATAGTAAACACCTTTAAGCCCCACCTCGGTCATGTTTTTCCATCCAGCCAAGTATGGTCTGATTCTGAAATAAAATACATGAGGATCACACATTTCTTCCATTTTCATAAGCACAGACCCAAGACTATCAATAGCTTCTGCAAGCTGTTGCAAGTTTTCAACCAATCCTTTGGTGTTATTGTCGTAAGCACATTTAATAGCATCTAAACCAGTAGTAATAGCCAACGCACCCTTGTGTTCAAAATATACACTCACCAAATAGAACCAACTCTCGTCAATTGAACCAGTGAATGTGTTTATAGTTGTCAAATTGTCCAAATCCCATATATCATCGCTAGGCATAATTTGTTTAAAATTCCAAAGACAAAGACTAGCGTAGGTTGCTATTGGCGGTAATCCGAGATGGTCGGAAACTTTTATCCATGGTGTGGCGATCTGGGAAGGTAATTTATCGGTTGGTGTGTCGGTTCCCCAAATATAAGCATGAGCAAGGAACCCTAATATTTGGTAAGCTCTGCGGTATTCTTCGTCGGAGGTAAGGTGAGTGGTTTCTAATACTGGGAGTTTATCTATGATTGCTCTAATACGTTTTGTGAGTATTAATGAAGGAAGGTTGTTTACTATATTTTCCCATGGCTGGTAGTACTCTTGTGGGAGTCGTTCTAAAGGAAGTTTCGAAGGAAGGAACCCTGAGTTGGGGAACACATCGAATTCTTCAATATTTGGGATAGTCATTGGTGAAAAAAAAAAAATATAAAAAAGAAAGTGGTGCAACAAAAAAGAAATTTTTATAACGTTTCCCGTTTTATCCCTAACTCTAATAGCTTTGCGAAAGCGGAGGAAAAGTCGTGAAAAAACTTTGGTTCGTCCTTTGCATAGATTTCAACCCAGTGCAAGTACGACTTATCTCTTATCAACTCCATGTCGGTGTTTAGCATTATAAGCGATTTATCGGCATTCATTAAGCAATACCACATAAAATTGGTTTGAGAAGGTTTTGGGAGTTCTGGTCCATTTACCTTCCCAGCCACTAAACCGTTTATGACATCGACCTACACCATGAGCGCCTATTAGAGCCACTGTTTGCTGGTCATTGTATCCTAATCTTGTAAATGTTTTCCGTATATGATTTGCATCTTTATCAGCAAATGGCAACAACCCATTGGAAGGTGTACATCTATCGTTTGTATAATCAACTCTACCACTTTTCCAGATAATTGTCGGGCCGCCCATATATTCTATAGCAACTTTTCCTGCCAATGTCCACAAGTCAGCGTACGAAATTGCTGGGTACCGTTGTTTTATTGGTTCTAATGCAGCACGAGCTATGTCCAATCCATAGTTCCCTTCATCAGTTATTTCAGGAACGAATCTCATTGTGGCACCATTAGACCCACCAGTGTTGGTAGTCATGTCATATGTAGCGCAACAAACTAGCACCATTATTCCAAATGATCCGGAAATCGAGCTGTTGTTGCAAGAATTTTCAAAGAGTTTCTGGAAATGTCTTTGGTTGTGTTCGTACTTAAAAAGGTTCTAAACTAAACACCTCAAACGATGCATACTGAATACTTATCATAGTATATTAGAATAGCAACTACAAGAAAATGGTCATCTCGATAGTGGGCTACAGTCTACATTTCTACACATTTTATATCAATCTGACCTCCAGAATTTGATTTGCAACTATTTTTTTTTCTTTTCACCAATTATAGTGTTCGCTATATGAATTGAAATCGAATGTGATACCTGCGAAGGAAAAACAACTGTATTATATTTTGTACTTACATCTATAGAAAATATACAATCTAATACCTTGAGGATTGTACTGTTT
>OBCG01000089.1_pt1 | contig 6593 bp, 4 predicted proteins | sample 1481311 | NCBI WGS metagenome assembly OBCG01 (sample SAMN00990124, study PRJEB22392) | human gut metagenome | reverse complement strand
ATTTTGAAATTTGTGGCTTTGAATTGTAAAGAAACGAAAATGTTATTGAAACCCCTCAAGAATTTGAGTGGGTTGGGTGATGTGAAAAAGTTGTCTACATGTACTATGGACACACCTGTCATAGAAGTCATTCATTTATTAACTGAGAATTCTGTCTCTTCAATACCAATAGTTGACGGACAAGGAAAATTGATCAATGTGTATGAAGCAGTGGATATATTGGCATTAGTTAAAGGCGGAATGTACACAGACTTGGATTTATCTGTTGGAGATGCTTTGTTGAGAAGGCTGGAGGAGTTTGAAGGTGTACACACCTGTACTTTGAATGATAGATTGAGTACCATTATGGACACCATAAGAAAAAGTAGATTGCATCGTTTATTTGTTGTTGATGATGAAGGGAAACTTGTTAGTGTTATCACATTAAGTGATATCTTGAACTACATATTATTTGGAGAAGATTAGATATACAGTCTGTTTGTACACTAAAGTCCATGATGGTGAATGATTCAATTCGTTTTCGCTTCGATTACTGTAGATTTCCCAATTCGGTAAAAAGTTCCGAAAGCATAGAATGCGAGAGAATCTTATCTTTTGTTTATTTGTGGTGGTGTTGCGTGCATTGTGCACAAAAATTTGTCAAGACGCATCGCAACGTTTGAAAATTCGCAATTCCAGCTGACTAATCAATCACAGCAACAAACTGTTACTACTACTAACTAACTAACCATTTGTTAACTATACTACTATTATCGTACGCGCGGAATTAGGAATGGCCCCGAAATTTTTTTTATTTTTTGCAGTGATCTTTGAGCAAGTATAAAGCCATAGTTTTTCTTTTTTTTAGATAAACTATTCTAGCTCCATGTTGAAAATGTATTTGTCCAGAGTATAGCTGTTGCAGTAGGAACAGGACCCCTATGTTATGGATTCATTGGCATAATCCCTGCAATGGAAAAGTTTATGACTAGTGAAGAAAGTGGTTTGGGTCGACCTTTGACTTTTGGGTTGGGCCAGTTAATGATTTGGTCATTGGGTCTCGGATTATTCGGGGTATTTTTTGCCATACCGTTGCGGAAACAAGTTATTGTAAAGGAAAAATTACCTTTCCCATCTGGCAGTGCAACCGCAACTTTAATTTCAGTGTTGCATGGAAGTGACATTTATCAAGATAAAGAGGAGATCAGTGAAAAGTTGGATATCGAAGAAGAAGAAGGGAGAGAAACAGGTAGTATTGCAACTGAACTGGAGAGTTTAACCCAACAATCGTCAAAATCCCAACTCATAACTACTACCAATATTCAAGATGATTATGATTCAAATATGAGATCATTAATAATCACATTTATAATATCAGCCACATACACCATACTTTCATTCTTCCTCCCTATTTTGAAAAAGATTCCTATTTTTGGCAATCATTTATCGGTCAATTATTTATGGAACTTCCAACCATCTCCGGCATATATAGGTCAAGGTATCATTATGGGGTTGCCAACAGTTTCCTATATGTTGTTTGGTGCTATCTTGGGTTGGGGTATATTAGCTCCATTGGCAAAGCATATGGAGTGGGCACCTGGAAGAATTGACGATTGGATAAATGGGGGACAAGGTTGGATCTTATGGATTAGCTTAACGGTAATGATAAGTGACTCCTTGGTGTCGTTTGTTGTGGTGAGCATCAAATCAATTAATAATGCATTAGATAATTTCAGACAAAGAAGAGATCTAGATCAATTTCTAGAATTGCAACAAAGTCAACAAAGTGAATACTTATTACAAGATCAAGAGGAAACTCGATCACTGACTTCATCCAACGAAAATCCTGAAAATAGTACTTACGATGGGAAGAGAACTCAAGAGGATTGCAAATATACAATGGAAGTACCAGAAAGACATTTAGTTTCAACTAAAACAACGGTGATCGGAATTGCTGTATCCACATTGCTTTGCATTATTTCTTTGAAACTAGTGTTTGGGAACATAGTTCCTATATATGCATCATTAGCAGCAATTATATTGGCAATGTTTTTCTCCATATTGGGAGTCAGAGCATTAGGTGAGACTGATTTAAACCCAGTGAGTGGAATTGGAAAATGTTGATTAATTTGGTCGCTGGTGGAGTAGCTGAAGCAGGGGCTCAACAAGCAGGTGATCTTATGCAAGATTTGAAAACCGGACATTTAATTGGAGCATCGCCAAAAGCCCAATTTATTGCTCAGATATTGGGGACTCTTTATTCTGTTGGATTAAGCTCAATCATGTATAAAGTGTACAACAGTGTGTACAAGATACCAAGCGATATGTTTAGAATTCCAACTGCAGTGGTTTGGATTGATTGTTCAAGGCTAGTGACTGGTCAAGGATTACCTCCTCATATTCGTGAATTTGCGTTGGTTTTAGGAGTCATTTTTGGTATTATATCGTTATTAAAGAATACTGTGCCGCCCACTTCACTGTATCATAAATATTTGGTTTACTTGCCAAGTGGAGTAGCCGTTGGTGTAGGTATTTACAACACCCCAAATTTCACTTTGGCCAGGTTTATTGGTGGGTTGATTTGTTACAATTGGCAGAATATAGGTCCTAATGGTAAGATTGGTATGATTATATTCAGTAGTGGATTGGTGTTGGGCGAGGGACTTTTTAGTGGATTCACTATGCTTTTAACTAGTTTGGGTGTTAAGCATTGGTAAATAGAAACGTTTACATTAGAGTCTGATTTTTTTTTTTTAGTTTATAGTCTTTTAATACAAGACTTGCATTTGTAAAAGTTATGAATCATACTATCATGTAATACATTTATAGAAGGAATGACCTTCGTTGATCAAAAGTAAAAGTACATTAAAATACTATACAAATACTAGAATACAGATAATTGACTTGAATATACACCTAACATCATCGATTGTCCCTTATCTGTTTCAATTTTAACATATGTACATGCACTAGTTTCTCTGATGTGTTTGATGTTGTTACCTCGTTTCCCAATAACAGACCCAATACTAGAGTTGGCAACAAAGACATCTTGATTATATTTATCTTGACCTGCTTGAATAGGTGGAGTTGTTATAACTTCACCAACTATCGTATTTCCAAACTCATCAGTGAACTGGTTCTGTGGAGGTATATTGACAGAAGGTTGCATACCAACAGGTGAGACAGCATTTGGGTTTGATGTTACTGGCGAACCAAAATGTTGAGGTTGAACTGCTGGTTGAAACATCATTGAGAAATTGTAAGGACTCTGTTGGTGTTGTGGTGGCTTACTAAATGGCGGCAATTTAGCTTGATAACCCATAGGATTGTTGTATGAATTACTAGGCGGTTGACGTTGTCTGCCTCCAAGACTTTGATCTGTTGGTTGATAGTTAGCAGGGTTGTACAACACAACTTTATGCTTCTTCAATACCTCCTTGTGTTCAAGCATAACTTGGGCAATATAATAAACAGCAATGTGAATAGCATCTCCAACACCCATAACAGATAAAACACGATCAGTAGAATATGGTAAAGCATTTTCTGCTGCTTTTAACTTGGCTGCTGAGTTTTCTTCAATTTCTCTGAATTTCAATCCCTGTTTCCCAATAATGAACCCAATCATAGGATGTGGTATTAATAGCTTTAAATTATATTGTTGTGAATTAATGCTTGCAGGCTCGTCCTCTGGTTCTTCCAAAATGACTCTGGTGATTGCTGGGCCTTTCACAGCAACAATTCTTTCAGGAACTCCTTTCAAATTCTCACTAACAGTAATTCTTACATTTGCCTTTTCTCTTAGATGATTGATTGTTTCTCCTTTTCTCCCAACAATCGTACTAGCTTCTTTGACTGGACAATACATTCTCAACTGAATAAATGTGGGATCATCTCTATCACGATGGTTAGATACTGGCTTAGATGAGGAAGATGAACCGGTGTTTTGGTCGTCTGCATGATCCAGCTCTGATGGTGCGTACGCTGGTTCAAGAGTTTCTTGTGTCTTGTTGGCGTCTTCATTCTGTTTATCCAACTCTTCAGATTCGGTCTCTAAATGACTTGTACTGTTGTTGGTAATAATGGGGGCTGTCTGTTGTAGTTCTTCCTCTTTATCCTGTAAATCTAATTGTTCGCTATCTAATGCGATTCTTTTGATCGATGATGAATTGATGGTATCATTGCCCGAATGACTGTTTGCCGATTGTTCATTGCCTTCATTATCATCTGCATCTTCATTTTTCCTCTTTAAAGTTGAAGTAATGTTATGATTTACAGTCTCAATTGGAGGTGTTAAAACTGGTTCATCTGGAGTATCCACATGAATGTTATTTGTATCGTTTCCGTCGTCTGACATATCGTACTTGGTGAGTATTAGTTTATGTTCCGCTTTTTATTTTGTTATTGAACGCTGCTAATTATTGTACTTTGTTTTTTGTTTTTTCTTCCTTTTGCTTCTTAGTAACTGTGAGAAGGCTTGAAATAATAAAAATTTTCGCTGGATTTACGTAAAGCTCATTTTTTTTTAAAGAATTTATCACTCCACACACTACTTTTTACTCCAATTGTGTGGTGTGTGTAAGTTGTCTTTTATTTTGAACATGACAATATTTGATAACAATAACTACACTATACAATCTATATAAAGTGATCCAAAGCAAAAACTATCCGTCCTAATAACCTTGACTTGAGATCGTCTATATGGGATATCCTCGTTCGAATTGTTAGAAGAAATGTTACTTGTCGAGTTTAAATACGCCTTGGCTTCTTGTGAGTTTTCATCAACATATTTTGTCTCTGTTATTAGCTTTCCAGCAAATGTATAATTGATTTGAATTTTGATTTGTTTCGGGCCCTGTAGTTCATTTTCCTCTATGTTCGACTGCTGTTTCTGTTGCTGTTGACTATTTGCGGTTTTTTCACTGTCAATATTTAGTTCTTCCAGATTGTCTATACTAGGACTCCCATTTTTCAAATTTTCAAATATTGAATTAACATCGATATTCGACTGATCCTTGACAAGTCCTGTTTTCGAATCAACTTCAAAATTTCCAATAAATCTAGACTGATTCAGTAGTTTTTCATGAAGTCTTTGAGATCTAGTTTTAACTTGTGATGTACTTGACTCAATTGTAGAATAGTTTATTGCTTTCTATAGTATGATTCTTTTCAGATAATGCATTTTCCCCTGCCAGGTGTTCAGTACTCTTGTCTATGTTCTGTTTCGACATTGATGTACCCCTCTTGTTATGTTAAAGTTTATTTTAGATTTATAAAATGAATTCTTAAACCAATCTCTTTAAGTTGATATGAAACTCTTGGATAGACTAAAAATTAATGCAGTTTTGATTGTATATAGAGTGGACTGGTTTTGAATATTATTTAGGAAAAGGAAAAATAAAAACAAAAAAAAAAGAGTTGCATAAAAAGTTCTCGGTCGTGCCAATTCACAGTAAGGCTCGGGGGACAGTTAGGCGTAAACGGAGGCTTTTCTCGTTCTTTTGCCACATTTCAATGCGGTACCAATCTTGATTTATAGAACGGCAATTTTGTAATATAACCGTTTACTATACTTCTTTGGTTTTGTTACTATGATTGACGTATCCTCGACCAATAAACAAGGACCATAGCTGGAAAAGGTCGCTTGCAAAATAGTCTTTAGAAGATTAATGTGTTATGTAAGAAACTGAGAGGTTATTTCAATTGGTGTATTAAATTCCCACTTTCCCAAATTTATATAAAACAGGAGAACAATTAAGTTTCGATTGTTTCTTTTAATTCTTTTGAAACTTAAATTAACAACTCTGCCTTTGCTAATTCTATTCCCACCGTGAATACTCCCCCCACCCCAGCAATTTTATTTTTTGAAAAACAATGTCCGAGGTATCCAACAAATCCCAAGAGAATAAGGAATTATTCTACGCTGATAACGACGCTCCAATCGTCGTGTTATCTGCTTTAAAACATTTTGAGGCATTATCATCGAAGAATGCTAAAAAGTATGCTCATTATTTGTCAAGGGCATCCTTCGAAGGTACAAGGGCCGTGTTAAGATCTGTTTCCCCAGAAAGTGAACCAATTTTTGATATGATTTTAGCTATCCATGGTAAATTGGGAACTCCAAAGTCTGTTGAAGAGTATCAACAAAAATTGGCACCATTGACTAAGCAAGATGTTCAACATTATTTGGAGTATACCTTACAGTTTTTGGATAATGCTGGAAACTATAAATCATTTGGAGACAAAAAGTTTATCCCTCGTTTGGAACCAGAAACTTTCGATAAATTGATCAAAATTGTCGACGATGCTAAAGTTTCTGAATTATATAGCAAGGTCAAAGAAGCATTATTCAGCACAGAAAAGGGTTTGTTAGGCTATGCCGAAGCTGGCCACTTGTCCAATTACTACCCTAACAGTGAAACTATAACCAAACAAGAAATTGATTTGGTTAATCAGTTGCTTGCTGAAAATGGTATAATGCCAGAAAACACCAGAGTAGAGAAGAAGTCTGACTCGGAATTCATAGTTCATGTTGCATCTTCAGAGACTACTAACAAAACAACTTATTATCCAAAAGACAAATTGACATCAAAGGATGATAAAATCACTGTTACTTT
>OBCG01000086.1_pt1 | contig 6670 bp, 5 predicted proteins | sample 1481311 | NCBI WGS metagenome assembly OBCG01 (sample SAMN00990124, study PRJEB22392) | human gut metagenome | reverse complement strand
TATTTATATATAGAGGAAATTCCTCAAGGTATTAGATTGTATATTTTCTATAGAACTAAGCTTGAATACTATACCAATTGCGTTTCAAAACGCAGGCTAAGCCGCCCATTTATCGCTAAAGACTTTTCAATAATTGTTTACCAGCATAAATCGGAAACCGGACGTACAATTAATGGTTAGTGTTTCACTTTTTCCATTGTTTTATAGTTGTATAGCGTTAGACAATGTGTACCAAAACAATGAAAGAATGTATAGTTTCCTCCAATTATAATTAGAAATGGAGTTGACGTGCAGAATTACTTGTGCCCCTCCCCCATACAACTTAGTCTTCAAAGTAAACAATTTCCGAGTTTTGACAAAACAACTAATGGCTAAACTCTTGCGATTGGCGGAAATAGCGTCAAATGTGCCAAGACCTATTTTCCCCGAGTGACACAAAAAAGAAAACAAGAGAATTAAAGTTGCAAAGTAAGTGATACCACCAAAAATACCATTTGGAAAATGAAGAATATATTTGAACAAACGGAAAACGATTACTAGAGGTTTGGAGTTATCGGAACGTAAAACGAACGGCTCGGGAGTACTGGATATGGGTATAAATAGGAAACCAAATGTCTTTTCCAAACATGATTGTAGAAGAAGATCAATAACCAACAAACCAACTGATCAATTACCATAAAAATGAAATTTTCTACTATTTTAGCCATTCCATTTGCAATTGCCTTTGCCAATGCTGCTGCTGCTCCTGCTGTTACTGCTGCCCCAGCCCCTGCTGCTGATAATCCTTATACTATTTACCCTCCTGTTCCCAAAACTGCTTCAATCAACGGTTTCGCTGATAGAATCTACGATCAAATTCCAAAGTGTGCTCAAGAATGTGTTAAGCAAAGTACCAGCTCTACTCCTTGTCCATACTGGGATACCGGTTGCTTGTGTGTTATCCCTAACTTTACAGGTGCTGTTGGTAATTGTGTTGCATCCAAATGTCGTGGTGCTGATGTTACCAACTTCAGAAAGTTGGCTGTCGGTGCTTGCGCTGCTGCTGGTGTTTGGGATCCATACTGGATTATTCCAGCAAGTGTCTCAAGTGCTTTGGACGCCGCTGCTACCGCAACTGGTAATTAGTATTGTCGGTAAATCTATGTGTTCGTGCTTACTATCAATGTTTAAGATTGTATAGTCTATTTTTTTTATAGCACTTTGACCAATATATATGAATGTTTTATGTTACATATCAGAAGTAAAGTCGTAAAGAGTACATTTCTGTACGAGTAAGACCTTACTTTCTCAATTTTAAAACTATATACGTAGCAAATCTGTAAACAAAAACTAGAGCAATTAAAACCCCAATCCATAATCCCTTATCGTAGTTCCCGTATCCCAAGCTTTCCAATACAGCTTTTCCACTAATTTTGCACTGGCTTGCCAAGGGTGAATCATACATGCAATGACACCCATCTCCACAACGAAACTCTCTGTTGGTAAACTCATTGAAGATCATTCCTTGAAAGACGTATCTTTGATAATCAATCCAATAGAAGGTATAATACCAAAACACGTTCAAAATATTTGAAGGCACTAAAAAACCTCCTACTGCCATCCACAATCCATTGGCAAAAGCTGTTATTGCTAATGACACGACAAAGTTCGGGAAAACGCTGGCAATGAACGTAGTCATTGATTCTGCCGCGACTAAATCCAAGAATAGCCACATCAAATAATACCAGAACCCACTTGCTGTTTGGTGAAAGTTGACCATCAAAATGTAATAACGCTAAACACGGCAGCAATTAAAAATAAAAATGGAAGCCCAACCAAAAAATTTGCTAAGGAAAATGCCAAGGGCCCATACAACCCATTCATTCTCTCCTTCTTATAACTTTGAATGTCTTCAAGATATGATGGAATGTACGCAACTGACATAAACGACATAAATGCCCCCGAAAAAAATATGGCATTAATGAATGGTTGTATGTTTTTTTGGCCATTTTGCAATCTCAACCACACAGTGCCCATTAATATCGCCAAACCCAAGTACATAACTAACCTAACATAGTATGTCAAGATATCTCTTCTAGCCTTGGTCAAAGAACGAGCTATCAAAATCAAAATGTTTTGCATCTCGTTTATGGTAGTGGCCTCAGTTAATTGAACCGATTCTGTCCCAACTTTGTGAACGTCTCCGCTGTTCCACTTAGATACCAAGTCATCAAGAACACTAGAATCACCCTGAAAATCCGTATTAATCAAATCCAAAACGTATTCAGCTGGGTTAATGTACGGAGGCATCGTGTGTCCAATTGAGTTGAAATACTTGACCACATTGCTAACAGCGCCATTATAGACTGTTCTACCTTTGGAAAGAAACATTACCTTGTCAAAAAGTTCAAATGTGTATGTGCTGGGCTGATGAATGGAGCAAATAATAACCATCTTCTCTCTCTTTGCGATTTTTTTAATAGTGCTAATGACTTCACGAGACGCAACAGAATCTAATCCAGATGTGGGCTCGTCTAAAAATAAAATTGATGGGGAGGTAATGATTTGAGAAGCAATACTAACTCTTCTCTTCTGTCCACCAGAAATGCCCTTTTGAATCGGAGTACCAATTTTCAGCATAGCCTGACCCTCTAATCCAAGTGACTTGATTGTTTTGCTAACAAGTTCTTTTTTGTGTGCTTTATCAATACCAGCAAACTGTGCACTGTAATCGACTGTTTCCAGGACGGTTAAAGAGCCGATCAAAGAATCTTCTTGTTCAACATAGCTCGAAAGTTGCTTGATTTTGTTTAAAGTTGCACGTTCATTGTTGATAAATATACCACCTTCAAGGGTCGAGGAACGTGGACTAGTTCTATATGCCAACACATTAAGCAAAGTTGACTTCCCACAGCCAGATGGACCCATAATAGCTAACATTTCTCCAGCACTAACAGAGCCATAAATATCATCAAGAATTGTCTTGCCATTTTGTAATGTCAAACTAATATTTGACCAAGAATAAGTTTCAACCAGCATCTTGTTTAATTGACTTATTTGCAATTATTGTTAAAATGTGAATTGATTAGTTCTCTTTAAAAATTTTGCAACAGGGCCCATTTATAATCATGCGGGGTTTGAAATTTTTTTTGCAATCTCATAGAAAAATTGTGTATTAAAATATGTGTCCATTTTCGCGGGAATAAGTGAATACTAAGGGAATAAATGGGATCGATACACTCAAAAAAAAGAAAAACAATATCTTGCATGAATTTGCTTGGCCCTGTGTGTTCATTTGCAACTTTTGTGTACCAAATAAAAAGAAAGACGGAATGGTCCAATCTTATATCTTGCATGAGATAAGTATCTCTACACTGTTACGTAAAAGAAATACCATTTGTGTGTATTAATAATTTGTATTTGAGATACTGTGAATAGTATACGATCTACGAAAAACTATCTTGGTGTACAAATTTTCCTCTCAATTTGCAACAAAAAAACACCAAAAAGAAAAACACTTGAACAGTTCTTATTTCAATTCAAATCCTTCTTTGATGCCTTCAATGGACAAAACATCATTATACCATTGAGTCACATGAGGGTACTTTTCTTCAAAATTTTCAATCTCAAATTTGGTCCCTGTTGTTTTTTCAATACCACAAAAATGCCCAACGGCAAAAGCCAAGTCAGCTATTGTGAATTTATCACCAACAAACCATTTTCTTTGCGCCAAATGTGAATCCAAAACCTGATAAACTTTGCCAATTTGTTCAAACCCTTTGTCGACTAACCATTGATCGTCACTGCGAAACTTTTTGTAAAAGAATAATCTAGACAAGGCATCGCTGAATTGGGTTGACTGGTAGAATAACCATCTCAATTGTTGCCAATACAATGGATCAGTGCTTGGGTAACTAAACTTGTTCTCGGTATCATAATTATCAGCAAGATATTGCAAAATAGCATTACTTTCACATAATGTTACATCACCATCAACTAAAGTTGGAACAAGGCCATGAGGGTTTAATTCAAGATACCAATTCTCCTTGATTTCCTTGGTGGGCCAATCAAACATGTGGATTTCATTTGGAACATCTAATATATGTAAAAAAATCAATGGTTTACGACCATTTCCAGTTGGAGCAGTGTATAATTTCATACTTTTGTTGAGGTTGTCTTTGCAGAGTAAACAAATCACCAAAGTATGGGATCTATTACCACCTTTATATACCCGTTTCTTTTAGGCAAATGAAATTGGGGTAGCATACTTTTTTTAAAAAAAAATAAACTTTCTTGATTACTAATGCATGTATCTCGTATTTGACAGAGTCATATTTGCAAGTATTTCAAGAAAAAGTTTACGTGAAATCAGTGAATATTATTTTCCCCACCAGATATTCCTACTTGCAATGAAGAAAGCAAAAGGGTGAATAAATTAGTACTCAAGAAGAGCAAAACCTTAAAAGATTGGAACATACCGTTATAATCATTGGTTGAAAACATACATGTAAGACAATACTTCAAAACACAAAATAATTCAAGTAATTTATTAAAGTTGGCTACATAAGATACGGCTAACGACAGATTTCATTTTCTTGCTCTTCGACATCAGACCAAATAAACTTAGTTCTGAAATATCTAGCAACAAATGTTAGAATTAACAATATTGGCACTTCTAACAAAGGTCCAAAAGTTGCAGCAATAGCTTGTTTACTGCCTGAGCCATAAATTGAAATCGCAACAGCAAGTGATAACTCAAAGTTATTAGAAGCAGCAGTAAAACTTTGGGTTGTGATTTCAGAATAATTGGCACTACACCCTCTCCGCCATTTGGTTGGATACTTTTCGATTTTTTCTTCACATCCACATAATAATCTAGTATCTTCATCCTCCAATTTTGGTGCCTTTGATGACCACCTTAAAACAAAAAACGTCGTAAACCAAGCAATTAAAAAGTATAAAGTCAAAGGAATAAAACAAAGGAAGGCAGTTCCAACTTCTTCAATAAACTCTTTACCTTTATCAATGAAAATAACAATAATAGTGTACAACAATCCAATTAAAGCCCAAGGACTGATAAATCTAATCAACTTATCGTAAACCTTAAAGTATAATAATGCAAATCTGACAACCACACCAAGACCAAGTGGTACACCTAAGAAGAAAGCGACACTCTTTGCAACTATCGAATATGAAACACCAGAGTCAATTGGAATAGGATCACCCGATATCACATAACAGAAAAACAATTGATAAGGGGCATACAAAACAACCTGCAACAAACTGTTAATAAAAACAATAACAGCACAAAGCGTGTTATCACCCAAGGCAATGTCATTCCACAACAATACCATGGCAATACATCTCGCAATTCCAATCATAATTATACCAGTTCTATACTCGTCATAGTTGAATAAAACCATCCAAGCAAATCCAAGCATAATGAAGGGACATATAATCCAGTTCAAAACAAGCGAAATCAAAATAGGTCTGAGATAGGTACTTTTGTTGAAAAACTTATGGAAATGCTCCCATTCCACTTTACATAATGGAGGAATCATCATAATTATTAACCCTATTGCTAAGGGTACAGACACACCAACGACCTTAGTACCATTAAATGCTTCACTGCTCCCAGGTACATATACCGATATTATCACACCAATAACTATTGCAAGAACAATTAATAATGGTAACAATTTATCTGTAATAGATAAGCCTCTGAACGCGGCTCTAGCATCTTGTTTGAAAGTCATGATTACCACCAAGTAAAAATTCTAACTGAAAATGTTCAAACAAACTGAATATCAACTATAGTCAATACCTGCAAATACAAACATTTGTAAAATCATGGAATTTTCATTTTTCTTTTTCCAGGAACTTCCAGCATCTTTAAATAAAAATATTATAATTAAACTTTTCAGGCTGACTAATCATTGATTCAGGCGCGCTACTATAATTTTATTCCATTATAATGCTTTTAACTTTAAGTTTAATTGCCAAGAAGCTTCTACAACATGAATGGTCCCGATAAACTCTTTTATTGAAGCATGGATGAGGTCACTTTCAATGGGGTATTAGTAATCATGAAATTTATTTCTTGGTTTAATGCATTATTGTTGAGATTATGTAACATTATTGGTACTAGTTTACTTCCCCCCTTGTTTGCGTGTAACAATCTCCTTGTTGTTATGGGTATGTGCCAAGTCCCCGTAAGTGTTTACTATATACGCCATTTGGTATGTTTTAACGGGAATGGTGGTTCCACACGTTTCCTGATATAATTTGTCCAAAATTATATATCATTTTACAGAAAACAAGCCTACAAAAAGTAATTACTGAAAAATAATATCAAGCCTGGCATTACCAAGAAGTTGGATCTAATATCTCAAGTGCCTAACATCTCATCAAGGACCATTGTATTTGATCTTTTGGTACAATATAGCCCAGCCTGATTTTTTTACCTCAACACTGTCGAATTGCGACTAGCCCACTAGACCACGACAATACGTAATCAACAATTTAAACAATTCTTTCTTAGATTTTGCTTGTTAGATCATACTCTATATTCTGTAATAACATTTAGTGTTGGCGACATCACATTTTGCCATTCCTGTACAAATCACACCAAAAGCGTAAACGTTTAAGTACTTGGAACTGAAGAAACAAAAGTTGAGAACGAGGAAAAAAA
>OBCG01000085.1_pt1 | contig 6711 bp, 3 predicted proteins | sample 1481311 | NCBI WGS metagenome assembly OBCG01 (sample SAMN00990124, study PRJEB22392) | human gut metagenome | reverse complement strand
CGTGTTGCAAATCAATTATAAATTGCTAGACTATGTAGTTTTGACTATGTAGTTTTGATTTTGCTAATTCACATAGATGACTAAATATCAAGTATTATATATATATAGATAAGTATATAGCCAATATCATTTCACTGATAGGTATATTTACATCCAACTTTAAAATAAAAAAAAACTGAATTAAAGAAAATAAAAACTTACTCCAGCAAGAGCTTATCACAACATAATAACAAATCGATCAACCCCTCCTCTTTGGTCTCTTTGGAAATACAATTACTTCCTTCCTTTCAACTCCTCAACTTCTTTCAATAAAGCAGTGATATATTTCGAGGCTAATTCAACTGTTGTTGCCTTTGAAGGAATACTTACTTCATCGTGATAACTCTGGGGAATCAATCTTCCCAATTCTTGTACTGCATTATTCATTCTATTTCTTCTCCCTTGTTCTGCTAACTTATGGGAAGCCTTTTTTGTTGCTGGCTTTTCAGATCTTTTACCACTGGAGTTGGTACCATTAATTGCTAGCATTTTTGGTGATGTTGAAGCAGAAGTGGAAGATGATTCATCGGAGCTTGAAGATACTGAATTCCTGTTTTTTGAATAGCTTGGTTTACGTGATAGTTTGCCATTGTTAGCACCTGCTTTTTTGGCCAGCTTTTTATCAGCAACTGTTCCGGCTCCACCTTCAGCTAGTTTACCCATAGTGAACCCCATTAATGGAGCTCCGGTTATTTCAACCGGTTTACCATTTGGAGGTAACATTGGATTACTGTCATCTTGTTGTTGTCCTTGTGGTGCTAGTGGTGGTTCTACTGATGTTTCCATTGGTTCACTTTTCACAGTTATCGTAGATTCCGGTAACTTTTCAAACTGATTTGTAAAAGAAAAGTCCTGCTTTTGAGAATTCTTGCCATTTTTTGTAATTGGTGACTTGTATGGTTTACCACTACCATTGACCGTGGTAGCATTGCTTGTATGACCTTGCAAAATTGGCGTTCCATGAGGAGTTCTACGTTTGTATTGTTTGTTCTCATCTTTACTAGGAGCATATGCTGAACTAGTTGATCTTCTTCTATCGTCAGTTTCCTTGTGATTTTTCTTCCCACCTTTAGATTTTATTGTAGATGGCTCGGCATTCAATGCAGGCGACGTCAATGGTTCGAAAGAAATCTGTACAGCAGGTTGAGGGGAGAATGAGCTACTGTGCAGATTGTTGTGACCACCACTATTATTACCATTTTCCTTATCAGCCTTGCCATTTGTATCTAAAGGGGCAACGACGGGCGAAACTAAGGGGGTAAAGACAGCATCGGGTCTTACGTGCTGTGAGGGTGCTGAAACGGATGAACCAGTATTTTTGCCGGCGACAAAAACACTATTGCTTGAACTCTGTCGATGATAGTAATGATGTGGATTATATGATTGATCGTTTTGTCCAGGTAGCACTGGCGATGAAAGTTCACTTAAAGGGTCTTGTTGTCTCTGTTGTTGCTGTTGTTGTTGTTGTAACTGTTTCAATTTATCAACTGCTAATAAACTTGGAGTCTGGTCAGCAGGCAATTGCGGCGGAAATGCAGAGGATATGTGATTTGGATCAGTATCAAAATTCAACTCTTCAGGAATAATAAAACCTATTGTGTCTAACCCGAGATCAAAAGATTGAGGGTTGGTTGTTGATGAAAGGAGTGGTGGTTGTGGGGCCATGCCCAAGGCACCAGAAGAAGTTGGGGTGTCATTTGCAGATGGTGCTTCAGAGTCTATATGTGAGCGTGAATGACAATGTTGATGTTGGTATGGCTGTTGACTATGTTGCTGTTGGTTGTTTAAATGTGGGGATATGTGCTGATGTGGCTGTTGGGATGCTTGTTGTAAATTAGGATTATGATTATGGAATGATATTGGTCCCGGAGTATTGCCTGCAGACTGGTTAGTGTGTTGTTGGTTGTCATACATTTCCATATGTTGTAAGAACACCTGATCACTGTCTGCAAAAGCAGTGGGAGTATTAGAAACAATATGTGGCGTGTTTTGTTGAGACGACGATGGTAGTTGAATATTACCTGACGGGGTTGAATGATTGGAGCCACCATCTATATGAAATAGTCGGTGGTGTTGAGTCTGTAATGGGAGTTGCGGATCTTGATTAGATATGTGACTCTGTGACTGAGGAGCCAACTCATTGTAGTAAGAAGGAGACTTTCCTGGTGTTGTCCCGCTTGGTGAAAATATAGGGTTCCAAACTTGCTGGTCCATTTAATATGATTTTGCTGAAATCAATGTCAAAAGATGTTGGTTCAACCTAGACTGTTTATCTTTAAGCGTTTTCTATATCTGGCTGTTTTTCTTCTTTTTAGTTGGAAAGAAAAAGAGCGGAGTTATTAACTATTTTAGTATCTGTGACCTAACACGCTTTGTTGTTGTTGTTGTTGTTTCAATATGATGGGTTATATTAAACAAAAAAATAATAGAAATCCTTCTTTTACTTAAAATAAATATACTTAAATCTCTTGTGCAGATTTTGTTTCTTTCAACTTTGACTTCGGTTGGTATTCTTTTTTTTTTTGGTTTTCAGTTCTTTTCGTTTTTTTGTTTTTTTTTTTCCCTTTTGTCCTTTTAGTAAAAAAAATTAATTTTTATTCATTGTTTTGCTTTTTTGGTAAAGGGGGAGACAAAATAGAAATTAAAGAGAAAGAGATTTGTGTGCTTTGATTTACAATATTTTCTTACTTTAACTGGTCAATTTGATATTTTGATTTAATTAACATGATGTAATTTCACTTTACTTGATGCAGAGGATGATCTCGGGGAGATGTACCAGTCTTAACATTGATCAAAACTCTTCATATTTAAAGATTTGGCCGTAATTTAATTTTTCATTTCTCTATTGTTTGTCCAATGATGTTTCACAAAAGTATTCAATCAAGACATCAGTATCATGAGTACATGGCTGATTGCAATATTAGTTTACACTACTATGTGAACTACATTCGTTATTGAAGAAATAAATATAATACTAAGAGTGGAGAATAGTATTATACTTTACTTGGAAATGAAATTAAAAAATATGTATTAATAGTTAGTTGCAATAAGACGTGCCAAAATGCAAATTCTCACATACTTGGTTATACGGAAGTGACGCAAAGTAAGGGGGGAGGCAACAAGCCACGTGGGCCTGGTTTTATCACCAGTCAAAAATATTAATAACCACAAAGCTGAGACTTCGAATCTTTCTTTTTTTCTTTTGGTATTGATAGATGTCCGGGTATAATCTCGGCTGGACTCGGCACAATTCAACTTTGATGTTCCCTGTTTAGGTATATAATATGGCGCAATAACAACAGCTGAAATCGTATTGGTAACAAATACTATTGACTGCATAGATTAAACTATTGGTAAGCAGTTGGTCTATGGGTTAGGGTATTTGGATATACATAAATTGACTCTGGATGATCTTTTTCCTCCGTCTCTCATTTTAGCCACTAGATAATTAACTGGTGTGCCATTCATAATTGTATGCAGCTCCATTATCCTTCAACTATGTTTTGTAAGCAGACCAAAGGTGCACGGGCAAACACTCTACGAGCAAGAAATAGTGTTTCATTACATTTTGAGACGTTTGATTTAAGTATTTGGTTATCCAACGGTTAATATTTGTGTTCCGATTATAATTATAGGAAACTATGCTTCTTTTTCTATTTAATCTGGGAGAGCATTTTCTGGAGAATAGTTTAAACGGTAATATCGCAAGGGATGTAATATAAGCATTGATACAGTCATACTATATATAGTCTACACAACTTCGATAAATCCGAAATTCTTTGGCTTAATATAAACTATCTATATGTACTATTCCAAACATAAATTATGTATTATTATCATTATAGATCAAAACAAAACAAGGAAAGAAAAAAAAACCAAAGCTATTTACATATTCCATAACCTTTACCCAAAGGTTTCTAAGTTCTTTTTTTATTCTTTCTTCTTGCTTACCTTTATTACTTTGTCAAGCTTTATATTTTTTTGAACTCTTTTTTTGGTTGTTTGTTTATTATATTACGCTGTTGGCATTGGGTCATTGAGTATATCTTTTATCTCACTAGATTTACTTGACTTCTTGATCACAGTATTACTCATTGTTTTAGCCTTGTTTATGGGTTCGCCTTTAACAACCTTCTCCATTTCCTCTTTAGTCAAAGTCTCATACTCCAACAAACCTTCTGCCAATCGTTTCAATTCTAGTCTTTTATCATATAACAATTTTCTAGTTCTTTTTTCACTATCCAACAAATAATCTCTAACTTCATTATCTGCCATATTTCTAATTTGTGGTGACCAACTTTCCCAGTCATCACTTAATCTAACAGGTCCAATTTTATCACTCATACCATACGATGTGACCATGGCTCTGGCAACACTTGTTGCATTCGACAAATCAGAGGCACATCCAGATGTAACGTTTTCCTTGCCATTGATCATTTCTTCAGCAATTTTACCTCCCATACAAACATCCAATCTAGCAAAACATTCCTGTTTACTCATGTCCACTTTATCCATTTCTGGCAATTGGAAAGTAATGCCTAATGCACGTCCTCTAGGTAAGATTGTAGCCTTATACAATGGTGTGGCACCCTTAGAAAACATGGCCATAATTGCATGACCAGCTTCATGGTATGCAGTATTGATTCTGCTCTCTTCAGTTATGACCATCTTTTTCTTAGCTGCACCCATCAAAATCTTGTCCTTGGCCCATTCAAAATGATTCATGTCAACAGCTGGTGCAGATAGTTGTGATGCATGCACTGCAGCTTGATTTACCAAGTTCATTAATTCAGCACCAGACAATCCAGGGGTACCTCTAGCTATAATGGAAGGATCAACATCATCGGCAGTTTCAACATTCTGCATATGGTGTTTTAAAATATCTATTCTACCTCTAACATCAGGTAAATCAACAATAACTTCCTTATCAAATCTCCCTGGTCTGGTTAATGCCTTATCCAAAGATTCTGGGAAGTTAGTTGCACCAATAATAATAATACCCTCAGTTTGACTGAATCCATCCAATTCAACTAACAATTGATTCAATGTTTGCTTAGCATATGCTTGATCTTTAGGATTTCTTTTACCCCCAATGGCATCCAATTCATCAATAAATATGATAGCTGGTGCTTTGTCACGTGCTTGACTGAACAATTCTCTAATTCTCTTAGCACCAACTCCGACATATAATTCATCAAACTCAGATCCTGACATGAAAAAAAATGGTACTCCTGCTTCACCAGCAGTAGCTCTGGCCAACAATGTCTTACCTGTACCTGGAGGACCAGTTAATAAAACTCCTTTTGGTAATTTACCTCCTAATCCAGTGAACTTGGAAGGGTCTTTCAAAAAATCAACAATTTCTTCTAATTCGGCTCTTGCTTCATCACAACCTTGGACATCTTTAAATCTAACTGTACTTTGCGAAACATCAACTGATTTATCACTAGTTTCACTATTTCTGAAAATAGTTCCATTTTCCACTAAATAATTAAATGCATTAGTGGCCCCATAGGTTAACAAGGCAATAGGGATCAACCATTTTAGCCATTTTGATAAAATCGTCAACAATGATTCACTAACAACAACATGAACTGGTTCTTGTCTCGAGCCAAACCCATATGGTAATCCAACACCTATATTCCCCCCGTTGGTTTGATATTGTGTCTGGTGTTGTTGTTGTTGTCTAGCTACTTCGGCTGCTTTGGCAGTTTGTCCAACTTTATTCAATGCATCGATGTACAACTGTACACATTCTGGGGATGAGGCTATACCTGGGGTTTCAAACCTCTGAACCAAAATGTGTGGATAATTATAAGCCAATAATGTTTTGTAGAATTCTAACTGTGCTTGAGGGTTATTTAATTCATTGTTTGCTATCTGTTCTTGTTGTTGTAACAAGTTTATCGTTGAGTGTGATGCAAATCTTCTAGAATTTGCCACGGGATTTGAACCTTGTCTTGATCTGAGATAATGTTGGTTTGTTGATCGTAATATTTGGGTAGACAAGCTTCTTATACTGCTTTGACTGTATATAATACCCCTGGATATGGGTACTATCTTGCTCAAAGAATTCATTAGTCGTGATATGAATTTAGTATTGTTGGTAAAACAAGCTAAAAAAGAAAAAAGAGCAGTTTTTCGGCTTGGTTGTCACTCTTTTTTTTTTTGTTGAGTGGTGATATTTGCGCATGTCAAGTTGTGAGACGTTAAAGGTAGTGTGGAGATGCCAAGAGGAAACCTCAACGATTATGGTGACAAGTAAAACGACTGTCAATGTATTACTTGGACTATATACAATGTATTAGGTTGTCTAGTAGATTGGTATCTTTATTAGAGTATATCTTTATACAAGTGTAACATCAAAAGTATATACAAACCTATATTGACACCTATAACCAGAAATGATTAAAGTCACGTGATGTGGTTCTCCCAACAAGTTTTAAATTGTTCCCAAAAAACACCCATTTTGCACTGACCGTAGCTGTCGACTCAAATTATAAACCAGTTTACTGGAAAATCCTAAATTTGAACTGACCGTAGTCGTTGCCTTCAAGTTTTCAGTAAGCCACTCACAGACCCTTGCCAGCAACTTGCCGTAGTTGTGGCCAGCTGGCTTTAAAAACTATCTTGGTGCTAGAGAATGGTACAAGCGTTGGCAACCGGCACAAC
>OBCG01000084.1_pt1 | contig 6748 bp, 4 predicted proteins | sample 1481311 | NCBI WGS metagenome assembly OBCG01 (sample SAMN00990124, study PRJEB22392) | human gut metagenome | reverse complement strand
ACCTCATTCAACACATAATTTTTCAATAGCTTCTGGTAAGAAACACGCACTTTGCTGTTGCTGCTTTTCGGGGCCTGGTGCAAATACCAATCTTTCGTTAATGCGGCGTCCTGAGCACGTATGGTTTTGCCTCTGCGACGATTAAAAGGGTATGGAGCAAAAAACAAATCCAATGCATCTGCTGTGCCTTTTGGTTCCACTGGAACTTCTCCAAACTCTTCAATGTCATTTGTTTCTTCAGTGGTTGTCCAAGATAGAAACGGCTCAACATCTAAAGCAAAATCGTTGTTGTCGTCGTCGTCGTCATCTTTATCCTCACTCTTCTTAGGTTGTGTTTTCGGCACAATGAGATTGAATTTTGGATTAAAAGTAAAAGCAGGAAGCCCCTTGCTTTGTGGCTGCTGAGATCGGCAATCCAATGGTGCACCAAGAGGGGAAACCGATACTTTCTTGACAAAGGAATTGTATAAGAATGGCAACTCCACTTTATATTCAGTCTTGATTGGCTGTCTAAATATGATTCTATCAATGGAATTAAATTCTGTAAAATCTTCGAGCTCGGGATTATTGATTTTGTCTTTGAAAAGTGGCTCAAACTTTGGTCCTCCTGGAATAGCAACATTTAGACTTTTTGCTGTGAACAAGGAGTTTTTATCGAATTTCTGTGTTTGTCCCTCGTGTAATATAGGTCGAGACAACTGATACAATTTGTTCATGGTACCAAAATCTAAATTCCATTTATGACTCTGGGAAATTCATTGACAAATGTGATGGCTCCTGTTGTGTGGTAAAGAACTTTAACTTCCTTTTGCTGTTCCCATGGTTGTGGCATGTTTTCGAGTAATTTTAACAATGCATGTGGTAAATATTTTAAAGATCCCAAGTGTGAGCGTTTATCAGATGCAATCTTGTTCAGAGTCAAATCACCATGATCAATCATAATCTTGCGCAAGTGTTGCGGTGGCATCTCTGGCTTCTGTGGTATGACCTGAGTGGCTGATCTCTTTGTATCTGACTTTTTCTGACGTCGAGATTTCACCACATTAGACCAAGTTCTTTTTCTTGGTTCTTGTTCATTTTCAAGGGATGTTGATGGTGCTGATTGTTTTTTACTATCTGCAGAAGGTTGTGGAGGTGGAGGTGGAGGTGGAGGTGGTCGAAGTTTGCTATTCAAAGATTGAGAGGATGAAGGAGGAGGATTGGTTTTCCATCATTCTCTTTTCTTCGTTTGTTCTTATTCAGTATTCCTGGAGGAGGTGGAGGTGGGGGTAATTTACGTCCCATTGTCTGTAAATGGTTGTACTGATATTAGATAGACTAGATAGTCTTGCGATGGAGGAGATGTTTGAAGATGTATTTTTTTTCTCAATGTTGTGGATATTTGGTTAAATGTCGCACACCTACAGAACCTAGCTAGTGCGACATTTCCCACACACCTAAACCGAGCATGACAATTACAGACAGAAAATAAGTGTGGGAGGGTTGTTCTCCTATCACACCACACACAGCACCTAACAATGAATAACAGCACTATAGATATAAGTGATAGTTTTAGCATCGCAATCGATGACGAGTATGAGTATTTTCCTTTGGCCAAGTTTATCTCGTCGTTGGTCGATGTGATATGGGAACAAAGTGAACAATCCTCCTCCATGAATACCACCCCCTGGAATAGATTAGGAGCAATAAGCAAATACTGTTGTTCGATCTATGGACTAGCATGTCTTGTGATGGCACTAGTGTTAAACAGAACATTGGTGATGGCCTCAACAAATAATTTACAGCAACAGCAAGTGAGGAGGGGCCAATTCAACCAAGCAAAGTTGGCGAGCAGTACTATTTTCAAAAATTTGAGTATGATAAGTTTTAGGGTGGGAGTTATATTGTTGTTCTTATATCAAATTTATAACATCTTGATTGTTTTGAATTTGCATTACCACTTGCATTACCACTTGGGGCTAACACAGGACTCCAGTCTAAATTGGATATACCGATACCTTCCTGACCTGTTGTTCCAGTATGATGCTGAGTTTTTCAACGACACCAAATACATGAAGACACCCGGGGCACAGGTTATGGTCGGACCCACAAGTGACATGTACTGGCCAATCTTTTTAACATTTTGTTTACTGTCGTTTATTGAAACGTTTATTGCGTCGATCGAAGGTAAGAAACCTTATACAGAGAGCGGGATCACAATATTTGAACATTCTTTAGCGTTTCAAGAGTTTAGCAGTAACGGGGCATTTTTCTTTGGGAGTTCCAAGTATTACAAGCGACCAACAGAGCAAGTCCTTCTCACCACGTTGTTTCTGATCTTGAATCATTTGAACATTCACATTGGTGCTATAATTAATGACAATAAGTATAGGTTAATACCGCTGACAGTTTTTGGTATGACGTTTTTGGGTTACTTCATTAGCTCATTTACCAATGGCTGGGGCTTTTTGCAGTTCCCGCTTATATTGGTTTTGACTTTTACTCCCCAAGTGCTTATATTGTTTATCATATTGATCAGCTTGGCAATCTTTTTGTTGGCCGTGGTTGTCAATGGATTCCGGTTACGAGGTCTCAATTATGCTAGTTTGTTTATGCGTGATTCTCGAAATGAGTTGGATGAGGAGGATACAAATCTGTTGATAAAGAACTTGAATATCAACCTCAATGATGATTTCTACACTGCATTGTTAAATGTGGGAATTTTGGCAATCACACTGGCGGGGAGGTCAAGCTATATTACCGAATTAAGTCTAGTTAATCTAGAGGATGAAACTTGGGTAGATAGAAGCATTTGGGAGAGATTAAAGTGGGCAGGCCACTCTTCTCGAAATGGAACATCGCTGGGTGTTGTCCAGTACTTGCAGGAAAACCAACTCGTTGGTTATGGTAATGTCATAGCTAAACCCACACAAAGGTTAATTTCAGGAAACTATTTGGGCGATTACGAGAGCAGCAACATTGGTGGAAGGACCAGCGTTTTGAAGAAAAGCACTTGGCAATTATTGTACGGTTTGGTGGTTGATAGCTTTATTTTGGAATACATACCAAACTTGTTCAAAAAGGTTGTTTTGGGTAAGAAGATCGAGAAACGGCCATACTGGGAAGAAGAGACCGAAGACGAGTTTGAAAAGAGAAAGTTAAAGACCCCGCCATTTTTACGAAAATACGTGACAAGACGAGTTAGTCGTAAGAAAAAAGACTTGGTTAATATCGACTCCTTTACGCAAGATGAGGTTTCCCAGTCGTACGCTAAGATATTACTATCAACCAACGACATTTCCGAAGTGGATAATTCTGGTGATTACAATGAGGTTATAGAGGAGGAGACTGATTTGGAATATGATTCTGATGTGGATGAAGTTGTTTTCACTCCGGGAACTGTGGCATCTCGAAACCCTACATTTGCACAAAAACAAGCTATATTACCAATACATGAACTTTTTGATGGCAAGGAATTACACGATGTGCTTGTGTCATCCAACACGACATACTTGGATATATTACAGAAACACATGCAGTATGGAGAAGAGAACGGAAGATTGACCAGATCCAAGTATCAATCATTAGCATTCCTGCCACTGCAGCTGTTTCAGTCAACCGATAAATTTTTAGGGAGAACTGAAGAGGATAGTGAAACTGCTAGATTATTGGATATATTAATTTCAAAGAGGCTTGAAAAGGGCGAGCAAAGTAGTCGCGACGACGACAGTGCCAGATCCTTGGACTGTGTGATCTGCCAGACAAATGTTCGAGAAATCATTACTTGGCCATGTAAATGCTTTGCTATTTGTGAGAGCTGTAGATTGAGTTTAGTTAGTAAAGGAATTGAAGGATGTGTGTGTTGCAGAAGAGAAGTAGGTTTTCGCCGATGTGTGTGTAAAGTTATAGTTAGGATTTAGAAATATACAAAGATAGGGGTCGCCTAAAGAAAATGTCGTGACAGAAAAATGTCTCTACTGGATAGCCCAGTGGACGATTCTTTTGTTTGTGTGTGTGTGTGTACTTGGTGACAAATTTCTTAAACTTTCAACAAACAAACTAAAACACGAAAAAAAAAATTTATCATTTTTGAAAACCAAGCTAACCTCACACGTCCACTTCTAACATATGTACATTTAGAAATCTACCATATCATTACTTCAATAACATTTTCATTCATTCATTCATTCTTTTCTTTTTTTTTTTTTCCCTTTCTTTGATAGACAAATAGATACGTTTTTGGACAAACGAATAGTCAATTATACTTGAATCCATTTGTTAGACAGTTTATAATGGCATCTTCAATAATTGTTACCACAACCACAACCACGACTACGACTACTGCAACAGCTATAGCTCAGCAGCATTACAGTGCATTGCCATTATCAGCTGCATGGGAGTTATTGTCATCTACGTTTCAAGAAGACTTTGTCACCGCTTTGAACAACTTGGAATACATACCTGGGGGTAGTATCATTTTGAGATATATTAAATCATCTTAAACCTTGCTTCACAGGATTTCCTTAATCTTAACGAGAACGATAGAATTAAAGAATCAGCCAGAGTAGAAATTAGATCGGCCGGTGTGGGTGCATGTGGTCCACCAAACTTTTACGGGACCCAAGATGTCCACGTCAGATTGGAAGAAGATTTGGCTCGTTATTTGGACTCTGAGCAGGCTATCATTTATGGGCAAGATTTTGTTACTGCTGGTTCCGTTATACCTGCATTTTTGAAAAGAGGTGATTTGTGTGTGGTTGACAGTGGTGTTAATATTGCATTACAAAAGGCGTTAATTGTTAGCAGAGCCGATATTGAATGGTATGATCACAATGATGTCGACCATTTGGAACAAATTTTGTCACAATTGAAACCAGTTTTAGACAGACAGAAACCAATAAGAAGAAGATTTATCATCACAGAAGGGTTGTTTGCCAATTCCGGTGATATTGCCAACTTGCCAAGAATAGTGGAATTGAAAAACAAGTACAAGTATAGACTCTTTTTGGACGAATCATTGTCTATTGGTGTTTTAGGTGGCACCGGTAAGGGTTTGCCGGAACACTATGGGGTTTCAAGAGATGAAATTTCCATCACTATTGGTTCCATGGCTAATTCTTTTGATCGAAATTAATGGTTCAATTGCATAAAAAGACTGTTGACGTGTACGACAGATTGGAAGCTGCACTTGAAAAGTTACCAATGCACATCGTGTCATCCCCTCAATCGCCTATGATACATTTGAGATTGAGAGAGAAGGTCAGAGAACAATTGAATTTGCCATTGATGTATGGTAACTCCACATTTATCACCACGGGGAAGCCTGCAAAATTGTTGAATGAGTTTGACGAGTATTTGAATTTGGAAAGTTTTATCTTACAAAAAGTTATTGATTATGTTTTGGAACATGAAGGCATATTAATAACCAGAAGTAAGTTGATTTTAGAACATGAAAACTTGCCAGTGTTGCCACCACATTTGTTGATAATGATAAACATTGGTGTTAAAGAAGAGGAACTCGATCGTGTTGTTGAGGTCTTGCCAAAAGCAATCGAAAATGTATTTAGTAATATCAAATCAGAAGAAGATTTGTTACAATTGAGAGATGAACTTGTTAATTATTAAGTAATCAATATGTATCTGTTTTTTTAGATTTTCTGTATTCACACAGTAATTTTATTTTATTTAATTTTAATTTTAATTTCAATAATATACAAAAATAGCGGTCAGACAGTCATAGTATTGCAAACTTTCTCTTAATGCATTTGGTTTTTCATTCTATTTCGAGCATCTCGTGCGATGGCTCGCGCTTCCTCGATATCGTGAGCATTGCTGTAGTTTAAATCCTTAGCTAATTCATATGCCTCCTCAAACTTCCAGTTATTCAAGGCGTCTCTAGCAAGCCAAAGCCGTGCCTTTGATGTCTCGTCGCCAACACCCCACTCAAACTCTTGGGCAAAACATAGCCTCATATACTTGTAGGTATCTTTGTGATTGCCTAGTTTTTCCAGAATAGTTGCTAATCGATAGCAAATGTGTGGTTCTACCGAAAAATCACATTCATCAAAATCCTTGTTATCAAAAGCCAGATCTCCGTGCATCACTTTCCCTATAGAAAGTGCTTTTGCAAATGATTTGAAGGCTTCTTCCAATTGATCAATCTTTTCATAACAATTACCTATTGCCTGCCACATACGCTTATCCAATGGTTGCAAATTTGTGGCTCGTTGATAGTAGTACAATGCATAAAGATGCATATCCAATACTTCATATGCTTGTCCTAAACCATACCACGCACGGAAATCTTTAGGGTTGGTGTCCACTGCACGTCGATAGGACTCAATCGCAGCATGGCTATTCTTCAATTCAACAAACTCGTGACCCATCAATGTCCAGGCACTTAGACAATTTTTGTTAAGAGTCAAGGCTCGTTTATAATACATTATAGCTTTTTCATGTTCGCATTTCATTGAATAATAGTTTGCCAATATACAACACGTTTCCGGTCGAAATTTGTCAATTTGCGACGCATACTGGGCAAGATACGAAAGTTTCGAGCGTTTCTCCATCACATACAACATATTTGAAAACGTGTCTAGATCATCCAATCTCAACGGGTCCTCAACTAGTATCTGATCAAATGTTGCCTCTGCTTGAAAGTAATCCAAGTTATGGTATGATATAAGAAATTGTTGTATTTTCAAAAACACAAACCCGGGGAAAAGAGCCGCCAAGTTGCTCAAGTTATCGAACAAAGTGTTCAGTTGAT
>OBCG01000082.1_pt1 | contig 6838 bp, 2 predicted proteins | sample 1481311 | NCBI WGS metagenome assembly OBCG01 (sample SAMN00990124, study PRJEB22392) | human gut metagenome | reverse complement strand
TGTTCATATTCCTGGATACGTCCCTCCAGAGAACTCATCAAATGGGAAATTGAAATTCTGGGTTCCTCGAAGATCAGCTACAAAACCAACTTATCCAGGAAAATTAGATAATACTGTTGCAGGTGGGTTGGGGTATCCATATGGCCTAACTGAAACTGTCATCAAGGAATGCTTTGAGGAAGCTGGATTGGAGGAGGAATTTGTAAAGTCGCATATTAAAAGTACTGGTGTCGTGTCATATATGTACTTGACAAAAGATGGAAGAGTACAACCAGAGGTAGAATATACGTATGACATCAAATTTGACGATGAAGAAAATATTATCAAACCGCAAGATGGGGAAGCTGAAGACTTTCAGCTTTTGGATGTTGATCAAGTATTGGAAAAACTTCATAACAAGGAATTTAAACCAAATTGCGGGTTGATAATAGTGGATTTTTTGATTAGACATGGTCATATTACTCCAGAGAATGAGCCAAATTATTTAGAAATTGTATCAAGATGTCATGTTGCGATGCCATTTGCTACTAGATAGAACACAGGGGTGGAAATGTATTAGACAATCAAACTACGTTGTTGATTTATATAGAGCTGTTAGGGTATCACCAGTACAATGCAAATTGTGAACATTGTTCTTACTTCAAAACTCTGTAGGTGAGAAGTGTCCTTAAAATAAACAAGGCCAACCTTGATATAATAGTGTTGGGATAACGATTTACAAATACATAAATTAGAACAGTAACTCGATTGTAGCATATAAGGGTTTCAATAACTAGATCCTATTCTACGATACAAACCCTATAAAGCTCCATTCTTCACCAAAGAGCCTTCTTCATACATTTGATCAATCTCATTTTGGAAGTATTTGGCAGCAATTGGTCTTCTGATTTTCATTGTTGGTGTAATGACACCCTTTTCAACTGTCAAAGGCTCAAAAGAAACTGTGATATTATGCAATTTTTCAAAACCTTGCAACTCCTTAGCAATGACCTTGTTCATATCTTGTAACATAATCTTTTTATTCTGAGGAGAGTTCAAAAACTGGAGAATATCTGCCTCTTTTTCAATCTTATCGTGAAATCTCTTCTTGATGTAACTGGCAATGGTTGTTGGATCTAACCCTACAACACCAACAAGATATGTTTGTAATGAATTACCATGGACAAACAATTGAGAGATATAAGGGAATTGTGCCAAATATAACCCTTCAATCTTCTCTGGACTGACGTATTCCCCTTGAGTGTTCCAGTAGCTGAATCAATGTGTGCCACATCACCTGTACAGAACCAGCCATTTTCGTCAAAAGCTTTGGCTGTTTCCTCAGGGTTCTTGTAGTAACGAGGGAAAATTTGGGGTCCTCTTAATAACAATTCTCCACGAGGACCTACTTCATCTTTAGCAAAGTATCCCATTTCTGGAATGTCTCTCAATCTCATTTCTGTTGACACACCAATTGGACCTGACGAGAATTTGTTGGCATGGCCAGGAGACACAGAGCAACCACTAACACTTTCTGTTAACCCGTAACCAGAGTGGAATCCCCGTGGTAAATTCAAAGCTGCCCTTAAAAAGAAATAAGTTTCCTCTGCAAGCGGGGCTGATCCAGTAACTAAAAGCTCCACATTTTTCATACCTATCTTTTTCCGCAACAGATTCAACAACCAGTCGTAAGCCAAATTGCTAGGATTAACATGGTCTTCCTGTTGTTGCAACTCCAATTTATTATTAATGGCTTTTGTAAACAAATACTTCATTAAGGGCTTGTCACTGTCCACTGTTTGGGCTTTAATTGCTGCCTCCAACTTTGTATAAACTCTTGGCACTAAGCACAAAAATGTTGGCTCTAATACCTTAATGTCCTCAAATAAGGTTGTTGGCAGTGGACCCTGAGGATATCCAATCTTCATACCGGATATTAAACCATATTGAAGAAAAACTCTCTCGTATATGTGGGCCAAAGGCAAAAAACTGTAATGGATACGTCCAGGAACCAACCCAAATCCAGCAACGTGAACAGTGATTCCGCACACCAAATTTTTGTGGGTTAAAACGACCCCCTTAGGTGCAGCACCAGTGGTACCTGAAGTGAAAGATATGGTGAAAACATCATCAGGTTTAGGTGGGATTGGTGCCAATGGGTTAAGGGACCCCAATTTTTCAACTTGACCCATATCAAACAAACTGATTGAATTCTCATGAGCTAAAGAAGTCAATTTGTTATCTTCCAACTCCAATTTGTCCATGGAGATAATGGCAATTAAATTCCGTAATTTTTCTGGGTTGTTTTTCTTTAATTTGATCAAATCAAGAACCTTATCTTTTGTACAAACAACTATAGGGGATTCCGTCAATTCCAAAATGTATTCACTAGTTTCTGGGCCCAAAGTGCTGTACAATGCAGTATTGGTAATTGAGTAGGCAACACAAGTCAAATCACACAAGGCCCATTCTGGACGATTATGTGAGTAAACAGTAAGTACAAATGAATCTTTGCTCTTTTCTGAATCATAACTCAATTTTTTATGAGTATCGCTGTCAGTCTTGTACGGATTGTTTTCCAACACGTAAAAAATACCTGATCCAAGATTGTTACGTCTTTCACGTATTTCATGGTATGTTTGAAACGTGTATGCTCCAAAAGTACCGTCGCTATTTTTGATTCTACTACCAAGACAAGGTTTGTCGGCATTCACCGCGGCACTTAATTCAAAAGTATCATACAACGTGTCAATTCCAGGGTATGGAGTAGAAAACAAATGTTTAGGATTATAAGCATTTCTGTAAATGTGGGAATGGCCTGGTTCTTGAGAGCTTGGAATTGCCACAGTGTTCGAGATTTGGTTTGCGTCAAGATTTTGTTTTTGAATTGTATGGTAAATATGTTCTGGAGGTTCTCTTAATAATATTGACATGATTTATTGGTTTTCCTCTTTATAAAACAAAACACTTCTTTTTGTATTGGAAGAATGAATTTAAAAAAAAAAATGTGTTAAAATCAAAGAAATATTTTCCAGTCCTGTTGTTGCCATATATATAATTACAATTTGTGTTTAAGCTCCATCTTTGCAATTGTCCGTCTTAGTTTTTTTTTTCTGGGGCATACTTCCAGTTTCTCTTTTTTCCTCCCCACATTCAATACCCATACTGCATAAATTATACAAACTCATTACTAGTAATGGTTGGGAGAATCGGTACTAAACCTAAGAAAAGAAAAACACCAGATCAGTCCGGATATCAATTATTTTCCGCAAAAACGATATGTTATCTTGGTACACCAATTTACAAAATGCATGCTTGGATTCACCCACTTCCTTCTCCACCATACAATTTGGATGCTCTAACTATATTTTATACTCTATTGAGTTGAACGGATATTTTATCTTTGATTGTCAGTGTTATATTTCCACTACAGTTTCTTATAACAAGAGATATTACGTTATGAATTTTAAAGTTTATTCCTAATTTGTGATAGCATCTCGCGTATTTTTTTTACTTTGTCAGATAATTTATTTACTTTGGTGTGTAGACAAGAATTTTACGAAACCTGTTTTAAGAGTCATACTTGGGTAAAAGTATTTTAATATTTAAAAGGATATCAAAACGAACAGACTACAGTTTTGATATCCTTTGATATGTTTTGTGTTTGGTTGAAGTTATTGTGGTAAATTGCTCTACAATTTAGACTATTATCAATTTTTTCTTTCAATTCTTACACCAAATTATCTCAAAATCACTTTTCAATAGAAAAGCCAGAAATAACAATTCCTACTTTTAGAATAACAATCGAACAATCGTCACTATTTTTTGTGGCATTAGGGACAGTATTCTCATGCTCTTGTCATCAAAGTAATTACACATTTTATATATACTTGTTTTGTGCATCAATTTAAAATATGAAAAGTATAACCACAACAAATATCTAATCCTTACCAACATAATTAGAGAAGGAAAATGATATTATAGCTCATAGACTTGTTAAAAAAGTCAACTTCTGATGACATCAAATTGCTTCGGTGGCTTAGTTGGTTAAAGCGTAAGTCTCATAATCTTAAGGTCGCGAGTTCGACCCTCGCCCGAAGCACTTTGGTTTTATTTTTTTGATTTTCAATCTTACCATTTTACTTAAGTTTTTATAACCATCTATTTTACCAGGAATTAAAGACCTATAGTAATCACTAGTTAAACATAAGATTCCACCAAGATAGTGTTAAACCTACTACTGTGTAAGAAAAAAATTGTTAATGTTTTGTTGAATCTGTATCTCTCTTAGATCTTTTCGTTCACTTTTCTTTTTCTGGGGAGGACAAAATCTGATTTACTGTATTCTTTGTATTTATTATATCCATTATAATACCTTATAAATTTTTCAAAGTCTCCAACAACATGACAAGCTTACGTAAAGCCTCATTTTTTGAAAGATATCAAATATGCCGTACTGAAAACAAGTATTATCTGAATTTTAATATAACTGTTGAATACCCTTTCCCTATAACAAAAGCCAAATTATCCCGAGCCTTTAGCACTGACAATGATTATAGAGATTATGTATTGAAGAGTATCCCCATTACACTTGACTCTGTTGTTGAGTATACTGAATATGATGTCAATCCAGAATTTTTTGAATTTTTGAACACTATTTATTTTGAAATGAATTGTACCAAACCTTTATGGAAATTATTTATAAAAGACAGTATAATAACTATTTGTTGTAACCATGCTTACTTTGATGGTAATGGTGGAGCATTCTTCCATAAAGAATTATTTCGATTATTACTAGATACCAGTGATGATGCTGAATTTCAAAATGTTTTGAGTAAAGAAGTGGATTCATTGTCTGAATCAGTAACTGAGGTTTGTTCCTTATACAAAACACCAATATGGTTTTTAATAAGAGGAGCTTTGCAATTATGGTTACCAAATTGGATGAGAAAGTTAGTGGCTTACTTCACTTATCCAAACATCAATAAATACCCAATGTTTCAAAATAAACCCATATCGTTGAATCAACATACAAACTTTAGTGTGATTAATTTGAATAATGATATAGTGTCAAAAATGTTAGCCATTACCAGATCTACATCAACAAAGTTAACGCCATGGCTCATTACCATTGCCTTACAAACATTTCAAGAATTTCACCCTAATAGGTCTATGTCTATAGCGATTCCATTAAATGGTAGAAGGTCTTATGATTTGGATATGTTTCCAATTGCTACCACAAATTACATTACAAAACGTTTACAACGTGATCTTGACTCTCGTCATCCATTCTATTTTGTTGGACTTTTGAAATACATTAATATTGGATCGTTTCTTAAATCAAAGATAGGTACACATAAACGGTCAACCATGGAGATTTCGAATGTTGGGAAAATGCCATTACCATGTTGGTTCAGTCAAGATAATGGGTTCCTGTCTCATTTACAATTCAATGTGGTTTCATCACCTCAAGGAATGAACATAGTGATAGGACTTCTTGATTTAGATGTTGATAGTTATACTAAAGCGTTTCTAAAGCGGTTAATGGCTGTTGTAGATGAGTACATAGATACTAATTAAAATCTAAAACACTATAAAACTGCTAATAAATCTTCTTCAATTTTGTTCATTGCATGGATCAACCTTTCTACAACTTTATTCGACTCAACATAACTATCATTGTTATCGATACTTTTGTTTTTCAATTTTTTCACAAGTAAATTGGGAGCAAGTAAAGATTCACCGAAATTCACTACTAATCGTAGTTTTTCCTTGTATGAACCATTGAATATAACACTGCTTAAAGAACTGTATTTGTATTTACTACTCGCCAATTTTTTTTCAATTTCCAATTTTCTTTCGATTTCCATATTATATTGCGGTATAGACACCATACTTGATCTTGTACTTGTTGTTTGTGACGCCAATTTGTCTATATCCTTAGAAAGTGACAAGGAAACACTATTAACAAGAAATGACAACTCTTTTTGGTACAACTGAGACGATTCGAGTAGCTTTCGTAATGATCCAACAGCTAAAAGATAATTTAACACATACATCAACGAAAGCTCTTGTCTTTCCAGTAAATTGATAATGAATTCATCGCGCTTATCTCTAAACATGCCCTTTTCATCTTCATCTTTAACGTATAACTTTAAATTCAAATTAGGGAAAGCTAACAAAATTCTGAAATAAATCTCTGCCAATTTGGCATATTTTTTGTCATTCACTGATAACGACACTAAATTGAATGAAACATAACGATAAAAATTCATCACATCGACCAAATTGATAGCATTGGAAGCAATCAAATTCATAGGTAGCTCAGGATCAAATTCTTGTAAAAGTGGTAAAATCAAGGGTGATTTACCCAATTTATAAACCGTTTCACTAAATCTAATAAGAATTTCAATGCCAACCTTATGATTAATCAAATACACCTGGATCTGTTGTAATACCGCATTAGAGATATGGTCAAATCTATCATCTTCCATTTCTTCAAGTAATAATAATTTTAAACATTGTCCAATCAAACTTTGCACTCTATTCTCAAACGCAACTACTATTGAAAGGGCATTATTGAAAAACTCACACATAAGTATACTCAATTCTTCTGTAGCTTGCATCAATTTAGCATTTAACACAATTGCCTTTGGACCAATAGATTCAATTTCATATGGTTGTGCATGTAGATACAATTGACTAAATGATTTCTTTAATTTGACCAAAGTAAATGTTAATCGATAAATTGTTTCCAACCATAGATATTGATAATCAGCCAAAGGTCTTTCTCCAAACAAAGTGTTGGCATTAAATAAAAATTCCTGATATCCTTCAATATTTGATTGTAAGCCATCTG
>OBCG01000079.1_pt1 | contig 7030 bp, 2 predicted proteins | sample 1481311 | NCBI WGS metagenome assembly OBCG01 (sample SAMN00990124, study PRJEB22392) | human gut metagenome | reverse complement strand
CGAACCTATAGTCATTACCACTACTACTAAAACAAACAATATTGATGTTAAAAAAATCACCACAACTAAAAATGGGACAGTTGAGAATAGATTTGATTGTCCATCTTGTGATGCTTCTTTCAAAGTTAAAGGATACCTCACGAGACATTTGAAAAAGCATTCTACGAGTAAGGCATTTGAATGTCCATTTTTCGATAACCATGGTGTTCATGGAAGTAAATGTCATCCAACAGGTGGATTCAGTCGGAGGGACACTTTCAAAGTTCATTTAAGAGCCCTTCATTTTATATATCCTGCTGGTGTAAAGGCAAGTCAGAGAAATAGTTTTAGTGGAAGATGTGCTGGCTGTTTCCAATATTTTGACAACAACTCTGAATGGTTAGAAAACCATATTGAAGCTGGCAAGTGTACGGGAACTGTGCAATATAAACAGAATGTAAGCAATCTATTACTAGATTAAGTCTTAGTTTGTGTGATATTAGTTTTACTTCTTTATGGTATAGGGTTTTCGGTTATTATTTCTCTTCTTTTTAAGATAAAATTGATGTTACGTTCAGGTTCAGTTTTCATTAAATCTTTGGAAGAGATGTTCACTAATCTTATTGCGTGTGCGAATAGTATCTATGCTATAGTGAATTGTTGTGACACTTCATACCAACCCTGAAAACTTCTTTATCACAGTGCAAAAGTTTTTCAGTATACGAGAGAAAAGGGTCTTTTCTTCCTGCAAGACCATGTGGTCTGGTGTATTCACCAATAATATAGTTGTTAAAAATAATCATTGTACAACGTCTAGCAAGTATTATGCATTACTAAATTACTTCGAGAAATCTACAACTGAATTGTTTTTTTATGCTGAACCAATGCTAACAGTCTCAAGATGTCACCTTGCATATACGGTAATTGACTAAATGATAGTTTAAAAATTGTTCAATTAGTTGCTTTAAAAAGAAAATGCCACACTAGATATGACGAAAATAATGGAAACAGGACAATTATTATTAATTTGCACATTAGCGTAGGAGATATTGCGATTGGATGCACAAGAATTTTAGTACTAACAAGCCACACAAAGCTCACTGAGGGAAGTTGAAAAAAAAAAGCAGGAAGCCACAGTTTGAAGAAACGAGATGTTTATTGTTTGCATCTTTATCTACAACACTTTGTTGTGACACTGGTTTCGGGTGGTACTCCTGTGAGCCGAGAAGGTAAAATGTGAATTAATAAGTTTGTTGTAAAGGAATGACAATTACCTAGATTCAAGATAGCTTTTAAAAGTTCTATAAATACCCCAACTATGATCTCTCTACAAATAAATCGAGCAGTTATTTTAACTCAAATTGTATCTTTTTGCAACTGACAGCGTTTATACATAAGGACCTTAACTAGGAGTATAAGAGAGATTTCAAATGTCAGAGAGTGCAGTACATTTATTAGACCAAGCAGCAGGCTATGGGGTTTTAGTGGGTGTTGGTGCCTTATTCGCAGGTGGTATGATTTTGACCACCTTTTTGTTGCAAAGATATCTTCATGAAAACGCAAACAGTACAGAAACCTTTGCAGTTGCAAATAGATCAGTGGGTACTTTCCTTTCTGCCTCTGCTGTTTATTCAAGTTGGAGTTGGAGTACTGAATTCTTGCTTGTTTCGCTGATGACCTACAATTATGGTATACAGGCTGGGTATTACTACGGTGCTGGCCTCGCAATTCAAATTGCGGTTATGAGTGTTATCGGGATTCACGCCAAAAAGAAAATCCCAACAGCACATACATCGTTAGAGGCAATCGAATTGAGATACGGCAAGTCAGCACACTTGCTTTACTTGACATTATCATTGATTTGTAACATTTGTTCTTGCCTGGCAATGATTTTGGCATGTGCATCAGGTATTTCAATTATTGCAGGTAATCTTCATATTGTTGCTTCTACCTTGTTGATTCCCTTTGGTGTCTTGTTGTATACTGTGGTAGGTGGATTGAAGGCAACATTTCTTACCGATTTCGTGCACAGTTCCATTTTGCTAATTATCTTGTGCTATTTGAACACTTCAGTTTTGACGTCTGAACAAGTTGGTGGGTTAAATGGTTTGTATGACAAATTGCTTAAAGTAAGTGCAACCAAACATATCGAAGGTAACTACGATGGTTCAATTCTCACTGGTAAATCCCAAGGTGCAGCAATTTTTGGTTTAATTTTAACTGCAGGTAACTTTGGGTTATCCATTATGGACTCATCCTTTTGGCAAAAGACATTTTCTGCACGTCCACGAAGCACAGTTCCATCGTATCTTATCACCGCCTTCCTTATATGTTCGAATGTTTGGCCATTAAGTGCAATCATTGGTGGGTCACTGCACTTCTTGGAAACTGATCCTTCGTTCCCCACTTATCCTCGTAAAATGAATCAATACGAAGTGGATTCTGGATTTGTGTTGCCCTATGTGTTGAAAGCAACAATAGGAAACGGAGGTGTTGGTGCCTTGCTTTTGATTTTTTATTTAGCTGTTACATCGACGGTTTCTGCTCAAATGGTTTCTGTGTCTTCAATTGTTACATTTGACATCTACAAAAGATACTTTAAACCGGATGCTCAAAATAAATCTATGATCAGAGTGTCTCATATTACTTGTATTGTCTTTGGGTTTGGTATTGCTGGATTCAGTATTATGTTACATTATGTTGGAATCAATATGACCTGGTATACTTACTTTTATCCTATTCTTATTTGCCCTGGTGTGATCCCTATTATATTGACAGTGACTTGGGATAGACAAACTTTTTGGGCTGCTTTTATTTCCCCACTAGCAGGTTTTGCTGCTGGGTTAGCAGTATGGTTGTCAACTGCTTACCATTTCTATGGAGAGGTCACTATTGCATCAACTGGTGGTCAGTTACCTGCTTTGTACAGTTCTTTAACTGCATTGTTGTTGCCAGGTGTGTTGAGTATTATCATTTCACTTATCAAACCAAAAAAATTTGACTGGGATCAATTGAAAAAAGCCGATTTGTTAGTCAAAAGTGACGACTCATCTCAAGATGAACAAGTATCGGAAACTGATAGAGAAAAGGTTGAAAAAAATGATCAGGTTGAAGTCAACGTTGACTCCGATCGAAACTCGTCCTTGGAGCAACAAGAGCATCCTACTAAGTTGACAGAAAAAGAATTAGATTTTTGGATTAAAATTGCTACTGGTGCTGCAATCTTTATTTTATTGATAACTTGGCTTATATGGCCAATGTCTGTTTACAGAGACTGGATCTTTACCCCTACCTACTTTAAAGGCTATGTCACTGTCGGATTAATCTGGTTGTACGTGACATTGATTGTAATCGGTGTGATTCCATTTTATACCGGAAGGCATTCTATGGCCAAGGTGTTCAAGGGGGTTTATAACGATTACATTAAGAAGAAATGAACGTTATAGTCTAATTTAGTTGTGTATATGTGTTATTTATTTATTTATTTATTAGATTAGTTGACTTTTGTCATGCATACTCTCCAGTAGCGATAGTCTCACGTTTTTTCGTTTCCTCTTCTTCTTCTTCCGATTCTTCTTCTTCATCATCGTCGTCATCTCCCAACATCTTCAACTCTATTTCGTCATCTTCAAACTCATCTTCATCGTTAATTGCAAACATGGCCTTTTCATCATCATCAAAATCATCTTGATCTAATTCTTCATCATCGTCACCATCAAGTTCTGCTTCAAGTTTAGCATCACTAAATTCACCTTCCACATCCTCTTTTTCTTCGTTCGCATCTTCTTCATTCTCTTCTTCACTATCCATGTCAGCAAAATCTTCTTCATCAAAATCTGAAAAGTCATCTTCGGAAGCATCCTCTACCTCTGGACGCGATTTAACCAAAGCTTTCCAGACTTCGTCGTCATCCATTTCATTATCGTCTTCCTCGTCATCATCATTATCACCTTCTTCCTTTGATTTCTTATCATCTTTCTTGGTCTTTAATTTGTTAACTTTAGTACTGAAGTATTGATGGAAAAATTTTTCATCTGGTTTGATATCTTCAATCTTTTTACCAAGCCAGTTTTCAGTATTCACGGGAACTGTGGTATCGACAAGATTAGTAGATCGGACCAACAAAGATCCTGTATGAGCACCACCCAAAGGCTGCATAATAGATGAACCTTTTGTTTGTGGTTTTTGTTTAGCATTTTTATAAACAAAACGATCCAAGAAATGGGATAAGGTGTATAAACCCAAATCTGGTTTAACTTGTTCTGTTCCATCCAAGAACGAAGATGCATAAATAGCGATTGTTGGGTGATAATGATTTAAGAATTGGTGTATTTCCCATAAAGAAGATCTATTGGCATTAGCAAATTTAGGATTACGTTTTCTTGGGTCATACTCTATGTCTTTGTTTTCATCCTTGGTTTTATCAACTTCTTCGGTATCCTTCTCTGATGATTCTTCTGTATCGTCTGGTCTGGAAGCAAATTCTACTAATAAATCAGAAATTTCAGGGATTGTTTTCGATAACTCCATCATTAAGTATAACATACCTGCAACAGCACCAACATTCAACCAATGTGAACATATTTGCAACATTCTTTTCACAAATGCCAATACTCTTGGTATATTAGCAATGTCGTTTTTCAATGATTTAAATAGTAAATTCAAGTAAATTCCTTGTTTCGACGAATTAGCCAATCTAGGATCCAATAATGATTCATACAATGTTCTGTAGTATCTATCAGAATTTAAACCTTGTTCAGACACTATATGATTAATCAAAACCAATGCTTGAATCGAAGTGTTAAAATTACTACTGTGTGTGATTTTAAACAAAGTGTCCAAATGGCTTTGGAAGATTTCGTTGGGCAATTTTGAAAATGGGAATGCACGGTTCAACCCGGTAAGTAAGGCTGAGAAAAATTTAGCATTCTTTTCTTCAACGAGTTCTTGTTCAGTCTTCTCTTCAATTTTAACGGACTTACCTCCTTTCTTACCTTTCTTGAAGTTCTTACGATTATTCTTTCTACCCTTTTTGGAGTCACCAATAGATTTATCGTCTTTAGTGTCTTTATTGTATCCATCACTTTCCACCAAAATTTTTTCAAATAAGGCAAAGTAGGTCTTCACCAAAGAATTGGCTAACTCATGTTCCTTTCGGGTTAAAATGGTTTGATTTAAGGTTGTGACACCATAGTATTTGGCGTGGTCGTCATTATTGCTTTGGAAAATAACATCAATAACAGCATCGGTGATAATTTGTTTCATAGCTGGATGGGCTTGCTCCAACTGTAAAATCAAATAGGAAGCCTTGGCAGACACTTTATTATCAATATCACCTAATTTGTTCACACCCAACTTTAACAAATTAACTTCTTGTTCCGGCTTAGCACCTAACAAGTCAAAAATATGATTCACAACTGTCATTCTCACATGTACTATAGGGTCGTGAGATAACTTTTCCAATATCTGGATTAATTTGAAGTACACTTTTTTCAAGTGATCTTCAAAATAATATATGGCCAACTGAATATCGCTATCATCTTTTCTTAATGGTTGTTTGTCAAACGCAAATAGCTTACGATCGGGTAACAAACTATTAACAAACAAATCCTTTAATGCAACAATAGATTGCAAAGCAGCTGTTCTTGATTTTTTGTCACAATATGCCAATAAGGTATCCAAAGCTTTCAAGTTATGTAAAGGTGCTTCCTGAATCAATAATGTCAATGCTGAAATTTTATCATTCAAAGTACCATCAGACAAGATTTGAGACAAGAACTTCTTTTGTGAAGTGTTTGAGGCAAATTCTTCCTTTTCAGACTCAGAATCTGAAGTGTCTTCTGATTCACTCTCTTTCTCGCTGATGCTCTCCTCCTCCTCCTCAACAACATCATCTTCTGACACTTTTTCTTCTTCCTCCTCTTCTCCTTCGACTAGCTCGGGAACTTCCTCTTCTTCTTCTTCACTCACTACCATAGCTTCTTCTTCTCCCAAACCTATCCCTTTCATGAACTTACTCAAATCAGCACTAAAATTCTTGTCCAATTTCGAGTCGTCGTCAAATTCCTGTTCACTTTTGTCATCGTCACTTTCGATACCTTCTACTAGCTTCAAATCTTCGTCAGTAGCACCCAATGCTAATGCCTCACGACGCAATATTTCATCAACTCCTTTAGTTTTTTTGGCGTTTGCTTTTGCTGGTGTTGCTGGTTTCTTTTTATCTTTTTGTATCTCTTTGTCATTTGAACTTGCTTTCTTTGATTTTTGTTGTGATTTGGTTTGGTTGTCTTTCTGTAAATTTAATTTACTGTGTTTTTCCAGTTGAAACCAACAGCCTCCTATAAATGCCTATCATAAAACATATTTGTCATTATGGTACTCTCAGGATTGTTTGTTAAAGACTCTGTGAATCTTAATAGATTTATGGTCGTCATGAAAAGTTAAATAGAACGCCGTAGCAACCCCCCAATAAATATTATGTGCCCCGACATGACCAGATAAGTTTCTCGGAAAAACTTGTTTTTTTTTTCGTTTATTGTATAGTAAAAAGCAACCAAAGAAGAAAAAAAAATACATATATAAATGTAGATTTTCCCCTAATTTTGGGTTTTCGCTTGTTCTCATCAACAAGCACACGATGACCAAGACAGGCAAGTTTACACCTTGGGATGAAACCACTGGAAACAAGACAACGACTGCCAACAACACTTCCTATATCTTATCCAAAAAGCCTTTGGGAGATGGATCATATTCTGTTGTATTTGAGTGCAAAAACACATCTACTGGAAGACACTATGCCGCAAAGAAATACACCAAGAGGTTGATGTATGGGTTTGAGAATATGCTTAAAAACGAATTTAAAGTTTTAAATCGAATTTCTTTATCTCATAGTCATCTTTTGTCACTCATAGATTTTTTTGAAACTGAGGAGAGCTTCTATTTAGTGACAGATCTAGCTCGCGGCGGAGATTTATGGAACAAGATAGCTGAAGAAGAAAAATTAAATGAGCAAACCACTGGCACGAGAACAAGACAATTGGTGGAATCTGTC
>OBCG01000075.1_pt1 | contig 7359 bp, 5 predicted proteins | sample 1481311 | NCBI WGS metagenome assembly OBCG01 (sample SAMN00990124, study PRJEB22392) | human gut metagenome | reverse complement strand
GTCAGTTGTTGCGTGTGGGAAGATTGGTTTGTTTCCGAGATGTAAACCACAATGGTGCACGAATGGGGTTTGTCGTCAAGTCAGATAGTGCTAATAATGCTATTGTGTTATTAACTTTTGATCACGGCAAAGACTACGAGGAAGCTATTGAAAAGTATAAATTACCGTATATTCCTATTCGAGATTACATCACCAAGAACTTTCCCAAAATCAAATTTTCTGGTCGTTTGAGAGTGGTGTTGGTGCCATATGAAAACATTTGCTTTATCGGGAGATATTCGCTCAAGACATCAGTAAATTCAATTATAAATAACGAAAAGTCAGCGGTGCAGGAAGCGTCAGAACAAATACAAATTTTGACCAAGTATCAAAACAGCTTTGAAGAGTTGGCTTTCAAATTCACTAGACAGCTATCCTTGCATGATTTGACGGTTGAAAAAGATCAATTACTAGAGAAACTAAAACTGAGTAAGGCCTACGTGTGCCCTAATTTCAGGCAGCATTATGTTGAGTATCTTGATAGATATTTGTTGTCACAAGAAGTGGAAAAATTGGAACGATTGATTTCTGATGAAAACTTGGAATTGTTACCTGATTATGAACAAAGATTGCAAGTTTTGGAAGCAATGGGTTATATTGATGAACAACACAACGTAGTGTTGAAAGGACGGGTTGCCTGTGAAGTGAATTCTGGATGGGAATTGATTATTACAGAATTGGTCTTGAACAACTTTTTGGGAGACTTTGAGCCTGCAGAAATAGTGGCGTTATTGTCGTGCTTTGTGTACGAGGGAAGAACCCAAGAAGAAGAACCACCTTTAATCACACCAAGATTGGAAAAGGGGAAGGCAAAGATCTTGGAAATTGCGGAAAAGCTTTTGAAGGGAGAGCAAACGTTTTGCATTGGCTAATGTTGTATACGAATGGGCCAACGGGTTGTCATTTAATGAAATTATGCAAATTAGTGTTGAAGCAGAAGGTACAATTGTGAGAGTAATTACCAGATTGGATGAAATCTGCCGTGAAGTGAAAAATGCTGCCTTAATTATTGGAGACTCTACATTACACTTGAAAATGGTCGAGGCACAAGAAAAGATTAAACGTGATATTGTGTTTTGTGCATCGTTATATTTATAGATTTCTTTGTACTATTTTAATAACACCTCTTTTACCATTTATTATTTTGTCTATTATCAACTTGTCCAATAGTTTTTCGTCCCGATATTTGACCATCACTATTCCCAACATGGTATAGAAACTGCCAATGGCTGCCTGTTTCCAAAGCATTTGCCGTTTTGTCACATAGTCTTTCCTCGGTAGCTTTGTATTGATCAACAATTCCCGGTTAAGTAAACTGTGTCTGTGTAGTTGATTTAGTTTTAGAAACTCATAAATAACTTCTTCATTATTGAAAATGTCTAGATCTGAACTTAATTCCATTGGCGTAGCAGTCAAATATCTATCATCAATGAAAATAGTGTTTTTGAATAGACTCATCTTGAACCTTGTTTTCCCCAATTTACGTAGTGTGTCAGTCTCCATTATATTATTCTTTAACTTCAATTCCATATTTGTTGATCCATAGGCAATGCATATTAACTCGGTTGTGTCTTTATCTATTTTTGCATTTAAATCGATCCTTCCAACAAGATCCCTTCTCACTCTAGATCGTAGAAATGTGGGTATGGGTTCGAATGTATTTGAATGGAGTTTCACATCATCTTCTCGCTTTGATGTGATGGCTCTGGATCTTGATATATACAAGTCGTTCGTCAGCAAAGGAACAGTAGATTGTCTTCTATATAGTATAAGTGGGCCTGTGCTATGACTCGAGCAAGATAGAACAGATCGTCTAGCAGTATGTATCATGGTAAGTTAGCCCAACTTGTTAAGTTATGGTCTGGCAAAAAAATGAAGAAAGAAAATAATTTTTTGCGAAGAAGCTTTTGGTGAAAAAAAAAATGCACTCATATCGTCATTGAGATTGAGTGCTACAAGTAACGGAACAACTCTATATTCCTTTAAGATATGTCATCGAAATCATCGTCTAAGAAGAAAAACAATGGGGTATCTACTCCAGAACTGTCTACCGCACCAGCAAAGAAAATAAAAATACCAAAGTCTTTTATTGTCAGACCCAATGTGCCAACCAACAACAAATCCGTAGCCAATGTCTATATAAACCCGGAAATACTATCAGCAATGGAACTTAATAATGGGAACTTGGTGTTAGTGTCGTCAAGTGATAGTGGGTCTGCTGGGGTTGTGGCAACTGTTTACTCTTCTAACGATATTGTTGATAAAAATGTTATTACTATATCCTTCCCGTACAGACAACTCTGTGGACTTTTGCTTGGTGATAGAGTTGAACTCGTCAAATTTATGAATCAGCCACAATATGCCAGTGATATTTCCATAAGTGGAGTTGAAGAAACTGTTACTGAAGATGTGAGACTGGCATTGCTTGATATTGGATTAGTTTATCCTGGGTTGCAAATAAATGTTGACAACAAGAGAATTACCATTGTTGATGTAAACGACAGTTTGGATGCATCCATGGACAAATTATCAATCAAGGATAGTGACTCCTTATTGTCTGTTCACACTGTGTCACCACCATATTTGTTCTCACCAACAACGTCTATCAATGTAGCAACACTGTCATTCCCTGCACGGTCCAAGTATCCCAACTTACCACAACAAATCACATACGATCAAGTTGGCGGGTTATCAAAGCAAATTGAATTGTTAAAATCAACTATTGAACTTCCATTGAATAATCCAACTTTATTTTCTGATTTTGGGATTTCACCACCACGAGGAATTTTATTACATGGTCCACCCGGAACAGGTAAAACCATGCTTTTAAGATGTGTGGCAAACTCTATTACTGAAGCACATGTCTTAACAATCAATGGTCCCAGTATCGTCTCTAAATATTTGGGTGAAACAGAAAACGCCATTCGAGACATTTTCAATGAAGCTAAGAAATTCCAACCATCGATTATTTTCATGGATGAAATTGATTCAATAGCACCCAGCAGGACTTCAGACGATTCAGGCGAGACAGAATCAAGAGTGGTAGCACAATTATTGACCGTTATGGACGGAATGGGCGATAATGGAAGAATTGTTGTTATTGGTGCTACCAACCGTCCCAACTCAATTGACTCGGCGTTAAGAAGACCAGGAAGATTTGATCAAGAAGTTGAAATCGGGATACCAGATGTTGAAGCTCGTGAACTAAAGAAGAGATTGCAAGTATTGCTTCCAAAACCCATGGGTATGTTGGAGCAGATTTGACGGCGCTATGTCGGGAATCAGTGATGAAAGCAATCAATCGTGGCCTAACTGTTGGTATTCCACAAACCGCGATTAAAGTGACAGTTGACGATGTGTACCATGCGTTGCCGGAAATCAGACCGAGTGCCATGCGTGAGATTTTCTTGGAAATGCCCAAAGTACATTGGTCGGATATTGGGGGACAAGAAGAATTGAAACGGAAACTAATTGAGGTTGTTCAATTACCCTTGGAAGCTAGTGATTCATTTAAAAACTTAGGTGTCTCTTCACCCAAGGGGGTTTTACTTTACGGCCCTCCAGGTTGTTCGAAAACTTTAACTGCCAAAGCTTTGGCAACTGAATCTGGACTTAATTTCTTGGCGGTCAAAGGTCCAGAGATTTTCAACAAATATGTTGGTGAATCAGAAAGAGCCATTCGAGAAATCTTTCGCAAGGCTAGGGCTGCATCGCCGTCGATAATTTTTTTCGATGAGATTGATGCTATTGCTGGTGATAGAGACGGGGATAGTTCAACCACGGCGGCACTGAATGTGCTCACGTCTTTGCTTAATGAGATTGACGGGGTTGAAGAATTGAAAGGTGTGGTTATTGTTGGTGCCACAAATAAGCCAACAGAAATTGATCCAGCATTGTTGAGACCAGGACGATTGGATCGTCATATATACGTTGCCCCGCCAGACTATGATGCCAGATTGCAAATATTGCAAAAATGCAGTCGCAAGTTCAATTTACAAAGCGGAGACGAATCTGTGGATTTGCAAAAGTTGGCAGAATTGACTGATGGGTGCTCTGGTGCAGAGGTAACATTATTGTGCCAGGAAGCAGGGTTGGCTGCTATTATGGAGAATAAAGAAGCAACCACAGTTACTAACAAACATTTCGAGCACGCACTCAAAGGCATATCAAGAGGTATAACTCCGGAAATGTTGGAATACTATGAAAAATTTTCAAAGAAAAGTGGGTTAAATATATAAGGAGGAGTCGTTAACGATATTATTAAGTATAAATCCATAGACAGAATAAAGTATACATACATACACACACCTATCAAAAGAAGGAGTATCATTGTTGTTTACAACCTTCTTGTAAGTCCTTTCCGAATTCAGGTGGTAGGTCTTTTTCATCAAACCCGAATGGATTATCGCCACCCTTACCTGCACCTCCACCAAAGCCGGGGAGGAAATCGCCTGTTTCGCCAACAAGTTCGCTTGGTGGTTGACCCAATTCCTGTAAAGATTCCAATAACGAATTCACTTGTTCTCTTTGGCGTTTATTTTCTTCACTGTATGATTCCAGCTCGAATATTCTGACGATATCGTTGGTTATTTCGTATTGCTGAGTGTAGTTCTTGTATTTGGCTTCGTCAAGTTTGTCTTTGTTTTGTTGCAAATACTCAGGAAACTTTGTATTCAAATCTTTGATCGGTTCGTATAATACTTCTTTTGAGCTCAATTGCTCTAACATGTCCACCAATAGTTTGCTCATATCGAAATCACCGTCACCAGCATCACCCATTCCACTTAACAATTGGGTCAAGAGATCTTCTGGGTTGGACCCTAATGGGTCATTTTTAAACTTGACATCAATGTCGTCACCCAGTTTTTTCAATCTTTCCATTGTTTCTTTCATAACGTATTCAAAATTGGCAGGCTTTTTCTCTTCCGCTTCAACCGATTCTCTGTGGTTGGTTTCAAATTGTTTTACCAAATCTTCAAATTGCTTTTGGGTGTCTGGGTCTTCAATTTTCAAATCACTGATCAACTCATTTATGGATTTTTGAAAGTCGTTACCAAGGGGATCAGTAGGATCTTTTGCCTTATCTGATTCATGTTTGACCGATTGATCGTCTCGTTGCGATACCGAGGCACCAGGTGGCTTGCTTAAAACATCATCAGCAAAATCATCCAACAAATCGTCCAAATCATCCAAATCATCGTCATTAGAAGATTTTTTGGTTTCAGCACTGGCGGCAGGTTTCTCTTCTTTCACTGGTTTAGCAGTTTCCAGGTTAACTTTGGGTTGTTCCAAGGTAGATTTATCTACTACTTCGTTTGTTGACATTATGTAGCTATCAGGTATTTAGAAATTAACCGTGTATAAAGAATTAATAATTTGTCAATTAAAGAAAGAAAAAGGTTGAAAAAAAAAAAGAAAGCTTACTTTCCCTCCCAATAACAGACATGCTTACGAAACAGTGAAAGTTGTAGATCTCGGTAAAACGAAAGGGTTATCTGTTTGTATCAAACTAGCTCATAGATTGATGTTCTCCTTGTTATGAGTGGAATTGTTATATTATCCATAGTAGTTTGCTAATAAGCAGCTGTAACGTCTTTATATAGTGATGTCGGCTTGTCTGTACCAGTTAATACTAGTCGGTAGTTGGATGCCGCTTACTATACGGTTGTTGTTGGTTGGCCCGCAAGCCGAGAATAAGAGTGGGGTACTATAGTCGTGCCGCTAGTGAGAACTTTTTTTTTTAGTTTTGCTCACTAAAAATTTATATTATGTTTCGGACAAGATTGGATTCCAAATTACTTAACAAAAAAAAACCACACATTATTTAATAGAGGTTCTGCCCATATTCTAAACACCCCAAATTCACCTATTAACAACATCAACCTCAACATCTCACAATGGCTTCAACAGTTCAACACGCATCCAAATTCCAACGTTTTTTAAATTCAGAGACCGGTCCTAGAACCGTGCATTTTTGGGCTCCAGTGTTCAAATGGGCCTTAGTTGCTGCTGGACTTAATGACATACAACGTCCTGTTGAAAAATTGAGTGGAACCCAACAAATAGCATTGTTTGCCACTGGTGCCATATGGACTAGATGGGCCGGGTGATTCCCCAATGCAAGTATTTAATTATATCTTGAACGGTGATGCAGCTGCTGTAAAAGAACCAGAACCAGCCAAGAATTAATCATCTATATATAGTTTTAAGAGGGGGGGGAAGATAGAACACAGATATTTATTATTAGTCAATATATATGTACATTCAATGATCAAGTAGCATATCTTCGTCCTCATAATTGTCGGTGTTGGAATCATCTGGTGCTGTTATTTCTTGGTGAATATGCAGTTCGAGGTCTTCCTCATCTTCGTGATGATCAGACGGGAGGGGCAGACTAGTGGTATCGATTGGTGAGTGCTGAACGTCACTCTCAACATCAGACTCTTTGCCCATTTCATTATCTTCCACGTCTACTTCTTCTCTTCTATGCTCCATATCATCGTCATCTCTTTCCACGTCTTGGATCTCACTCTCTTCATCATCCAGCGAGTCACTCTCCTGTTCAATCTTTTTAGACCTGGCATCAAGCTCCTGTGCTTTGATTCTTTCTACTTGGGAAATCGCTTCTGGAATGCTCTGCGTAATGAATCTATCCAAAGAATCAAGATTTTTCGCCCATTCTCTATTTTCGGAATTGAGCTTTTGCTTTATCAAAGTCAACAACTCCAATTGTATCCGTTTTTCCAATCTCAAACGGTACTCAATATTGATTAACTGATTGATCACCTTGAATTCCGGTAAAGGTAAAGTCGATGATGCCTCTAACGAAAAAAGCTGTTTTAATTGCACGTTTCTGGGTAACTGATCATTTCCATCTTTGTTGGATTTTTTAGCAACTTCAATTAACGACTCGTCATTGAATTTTTCTAAAGTTTTCCGTGATATAAGGAAATTTGGTAATGTGACCGAAGTCGACAACTTTTCATAAATGGCAGCAGCCTTGTTTATTGCAAGATTGACCCTGGACATTTTTCCTAATATTTCATTGTATTGGACAACATCATTTTCAATAAGATGTTTCTTACAATCACGTTCCCAGTCTTTATAATTTTTATGGGCTTTATTAATTTTGAATGAGTCTAATATAAACTTCTTTTGTAATAACAGGGTTTCTGGTGTTGATTCTAAAGAAGACTGATCCTGACTAATATAGGCTTGAATGGTCTGATCATCTGCATCAAGCAATTCTCGAGCTGTTATAAATGTCTCTCGAGTATTCTCTAGCTCTTGCTGGAGAGCTTCAGTACGAGTCTGTGCATC
>OBCG01000067.1_pt1 | contig 7901 bp, 4 predicted proteins | sample 1481311 | NCBI WGS metagenome assembly OBCG01 (sample SAMN00990124, study PRJEB22392) | human gut metagenome | reverse complement strand
GATCCATCATTGTTTGAATCACTTTTAAATTTTTTTTCATCGAAACAACTTTAACGAGTTATAAAATTAATAAAACTCAATCTCGAGTTTCTTCAGGCATATATATTTTCCATATGATAATATCCAAATCATCAATACTCGTCATCTGGTTTACGTTTCTAGTGTCCATAGTCAATGGTTCACGATACATCAAATCGTCGTCACTTTTGACATGTATGGAGAATTCCCAGTTCACAGCTTCATTTTTTGACGTGATATTCTATCCCGGAAATAATACTGTTGATTTCGATGTTCTTGCCATATCCACTATTGATAATAGAACAGTTGGGGTAAATGTTAATGTGATCGCCTATGGATTAAATGTCTTGCAGAGAAACATTTCATTGTGTGATATATCGTACACTGGACTGACTGGTGCTCAAAACGATCCATTATGTCCCATTAATAATGGTCATTTAGATGTGCACTCGCTGTATACGTTAGGTTCTTCTGTCACCAAAGATATTCCTGGCATCGCCTACACCATTCCTGATTTGGATGCCAGAGTTCGAGCAGTGATTTATGATACACAAACATACGAACAGTTGGCGTGTGTTGAGGCCACGTTATCTAATGGTAAAACTGTACAAACCAAGTATGCAGGTTGGCCAATTGCTGCTGTATCTGGTCTTGGGGTTATTACTTCAGGGGTAATTTCTATTATTGGATATTCTAATACAGCAGCACACATTGCTTCCAACTCAATGTCTCTATTTGTTTACTTCCAGTCTTTGGCTGTTACAGCGATGATGGCAGTGGCTAGAACTCCGCCATTAGCAGCTGCTTGGGCACAAAATTTTATGTGGTCATTGGGTGTTGTGAGAGTTGGTTTTGTTCAAGACATTGCAAATTGGTACCTCCAAGCAACTGGAGGGACCCCAACTGATATTTTAAAATCAAGGTATCTCTCAATTTCGGTTCAAAAATTTGTAAAGAAATTTATCAAACGTTCAGCCATGGCAATAGCTGAGCACTCGCCCGAGTTTGTGACACATTTGACAAAACGAATCAATGTGCTGCTTGATACAGAATCTATCGGTGCTTTGGATTCCGATTTGTATACGACAAATGAAAAATCAGGCGAATCGTCTGGGAAAATTTTGGTGTTGAGAGGAATTCAAAGAGTTGCCTACTTATCAAATATTGAAATTACAGACATGTTTATGACAAGCATTCAGTTTCTTTTGTTTTTTGTTTTCGTTGTGTTGGTTTGTCTCATGGCGTTTAAGGCAATTATTGAGATTTTGGTGCGAAGCAAAATTATCAAAGAAGGGAAATTTAAAGAGTACCGTCGACAATGGGCATCCATTATCAAAGGTACTAATTACCGTATATTGATGCTTGCCTTGCCACAAATTGGATTGTTTTGCATTTGGGAGTTCACTGTGAGAGATTCAGCGGGGATTGTTGTTGTAGCAGTGTTTATGTTGGCAGTTACAGCGATATTGTTGCTTCAAGCAGCTGTCAGAGTTTGTTTGTTGGGTACGAAATCTGTCCGTGAATATAAAAACCCGGCATATTTGTTGTTTGGTGACAGAAAGTTTTTGAACAGGTTTGGATTTCTTTATTTCCAGTATCGTGCTGACAAGTACTGGTATATATTCGTGTCAACAACGTACATTTTTCTTAAATCGTTGATTGTTGCGGTGCTACAGAATCATGGTAAACCCCAGTCAGTTATTGTATGGGCAATCGTCCCTTTATGGATAAAAGAACAAACGTTTTTAATATTATCATTAGTATAATGAATTTTATCAACGCATTGTTTTTTATGTTTTTTTCCGATGTTTTTGGACAACCTAGTGTGGTTTCCTCAATGATGGCCGTGGTTTATTTCATATTGAATGCAGTATTTGCTTTATTCTTGTTGTTATTTACTATTATCACCTGTATTCTTGCCTTGTTGCGTGATAATCCCGACTCACAATATCAACCAATGAGGGATGATCGAGTATCGTTTTTGAATCGTCAGGCATCCAGGTCTGATGTTATTGGTAAGAATAATCCACGTAATGGAAAAGACCTGGAATTGGCTGATCTAGGAAAAACTGCAATGATGGGTCATGAAAACAGAGCACGCGAAGGAGATACTGCCTATCAAGACTCTAATTCGTACGATGAGGATTCCTTGTATTTTAGACGGCGTGCTGAAAATGAGCAAGAAGGTTATTCTAATACATATGGACCACGGAATTAAGTTAGTGGGATATTTTTAATGACATGTTCAATCAAATAACAACGGTTGGGGGGACTATAATTCTACTGGAGAGACCCACAAGGGATTCATTCAACCTGGACTATAATTTATTTATTTATTTATTTACTACAAAGCCAATAATCACGATATTTTTTAAAACGATTATGGTATACATACATTTGAATAGATTTGTACTTTTGTTAATTACATTTTTGAAGTTTGTTAGAACTCTTTCCATAAATTTATTGTTGTGGCAATCTTATCAGGTAAAAAAATTATTAGATCATTCAATTAACTAATTGAATGCCGTTTTGATTGTTACGAACTAGCATAAATGTGTGGCATATTTCCTAACATATTCCCATGGCGTATTGGATGTTAATTATATCTGTCCATTTGAAAAGTGGGGCCATTTTTCATGCAATCTAGTACTTGATGATTTGATTTGTTGTATTTGATCATGGAGTAATAATTTAAGTCTCAAAGTCGGAAGTAACTTATTTTTATACTTTTTCTGTTAGTTTTCAAGATGTAAATATTTACAGTAGCACAAATTTTACACTTACATGGTAAAGAAACATTTGTCTTAACCGTTAAAAGAACTTTAAAGTCAATATAAAACACAATCGAGCCAAATATACTTCTTTCTGCAAATCTGATGATATCCCCTTTTTCTATTCCAGGTGTAGAATATTGTTTGAGAGAAAAAAAAATGAACAAAGCCGGATTAGAATCAGATCATGATTATTGCCGACTGTGGCTGCGAATTTCGCAATATAAATCAGATTTAGCAAAATACAGAAAAGAAAAACAAAAAACAGATTCGAGATAACACTAATCAAAGTGTGGATAATGATTGTATTACTAAATTCATCAGTTTATATAAACCCTTAATATTTCCCACAGTATAAAGTATTTTTTTTTCTGGGTATGGTCAGCTCACTATAATTAGAAATATAATTCCAAAAATGCCTTCTTTATCTGATTTGGATTATGAGAACCCTGTCAAGATTGCTTCGACTCAAATAGAAACTGTGGCTATCATCGGTGGTGGAGCATCTGGAGCAATTATTCTAGACACTTTGTTAAAAGAACCATCAAACATCAAAAAAATAGTTGTATTTGAAAGACAAAAGAAATTAGGCGGTATTTGGCTCTTTAATAAAGACATTAGATCGACTCCTAATGATCTCATCAAATCGGGTAGTTATAATTTGGAGAATGATCCACAATTGCCTAATCCATTCCATAAGCAACAAGAAAAAGCTAAGAAAATTTTATTACCTAAAAACACACAAGAAAGGTTTATTGAAACCCCACGTTATTATGGAATCACCACCAACATCATTGAAAAAATGATGACATACAGTGACGTCAATAAATGGGATGTTGAAGGAGATGCAGAAACAAGGAAATATGTTGAAGGAAGCATTGTTCAAGACTATATTGAGAAATATTTTGATAAAAATTTGAATGATCCTAGAACCGAATTGAGGTTAAATTCAACTGTTGAAGATGTTGAAAGGATTACACGTGATGACAACAGTAATGGAAGTGACAAAATACCATATCGATTCAAATTAACCGTTCGTAATCCTCAAGATGATGATCATGATGTATGGTATCAAGAAGAGTTTGATACCGTCGTGATAGCTACTGGTCATTACCATGTCCCTTTTATACCTCATGTTCCAGGTTTGAAAACGGTTCAAGAAAAATATCCCCTGAAGATACAACATGCTAAATTTTATAGAGACTCCTCATCTTATAAAAATAAAACTGTTGTTGTTGTTGGGTCTCGTGCTTCAGGTGCGGACTTGACCAAATTCATTGCTAGAGAAGACGGCACTACAGTTTATCAATCTGTCAGAAATTTTGACAACACTAAGTTTGTCACTCAGAAAACCAATGTTGTTAAAAAGCCACAAATTGAAAAGTTTGAGTTTAGTGAAGGAAGTATTAAAATTGTCTTTGAAGACGGTACATTGTTGGAGAATCCAGATTATGTGATTTACTGTACTGGCTATTTGTTTTCATACCCATATTTGAATCGATTGACAAATAACCAGATCACAGAAGGTATAACTATTCCAAACTTGTACCAACATACATTCTTGATCAATGAACCATTAATTACAATAATTGGTGTTCCCATTGATGGTATTTCCTTCAGAGTGTTTGAGTATCAAGCTGTTTTGCTAGCAAGATATTTGACTGGAAAAATTAGTTTACCTCCAAGATCAAAGCAAAGTGAGTGGGTAAATAAGAGATATGAGGACAAAAAGAACACAAGAGCATATCACACCATAGGTGTATTGGATGCTTTTAATTATTCCAATGATTTGATTAAATTAGGTGAAGTTCTGGATAAAGTAGAAGTGGGTAGAAAATTTCCAATTTTGAGCTCTGACGATATTTTGCTTTACAAGGAGGCGGGGGAAAAGTTGAAGAAATTCTGGGATGAAAGATAGACTTTGTATTTGATATGTATATTTGAAAAATATGATTTGTATTATGGTTTAACAATAGTATGAATGTATGATGAAGCAAAAAAAAATTAGCATTGCCTGGTTTCGATCCAGGGACTTCGAGGTTATGAGCCTCGCACGCTTCCACTGCGTCACAATGCTTGTTTGTTGGTAGGAAAAACTATTTACTTTTACACACCAATATATGCACAATGATGCAACTTCTTTGCTCTGTATTGGTGTGGTACATAGCTATGCCGTTGAGCAATTTCATAAAATTTGCACAACCATTCTGGATATTTTGGATTACTTTTGAGCCTTTCAACTGCTTAGGCGTTACTATGTAAATATTAATTTTTTATAAGGACGTAAACTAGCAAATCTCTATTTGCACTCTCTACATCTGTGACCCCATAGAATCAACACTATTGTCAAAACAACTGTGATACCTGTTTAATGTCAATTGATTTGTTTGACTATTACAGAAGTATAAACTGGTAGCTGGTGGTGTTAATCAATGATTCAAGGTAAAAAATATCCAAAGAGTAGAAGAGACAAAAAAAAGTAATACCAAACAGTAAACACATTTCGTGAGTCACTTTTTTTTCTTTACTCAATTTAAAGGTTAACGTTAATATTTCATTCATCTGTTAAGCCAATATGAATGATACTGAAGATACTATATACATTCCGATTCCACACTATCCACCATTCAAGCTTCGATCATCTTTAATTGATAAAGATCCCGTGATATGGGTGCATTTACTTGAAGCTTATATTCATCTTATGACAGTTTTACTTGACCCAGAGACCCCAAAATTAAATGTTAAATCACAACAACAATTGCAATTATTCTTGAAAATATTCTTATTTGAAACATGTGAAGAAGAAACCAAAATTTTTTCTTTGGGTGCCATCAACCCTGATATTAAAAAGAATACCAGCATTTTAAATGCATACGTTTTCCAATTGATTAAAAAGTATAGTTTTGTCAAATTGAACTTAACTGGAGAAGCAATATGGAATTTCACAAAGATTTATGCCCCGAAAAACATCAGTACTGTAAGAGGATTAATTGATGGCACTTTTAAATCTGAGTTCAACGACAATAAAAAATCGGGGAATATATCTTCTATTTCACCAGTACAAAAACACTTGGACTTGATTGTAACTAATGGAAAATTTACTAAAACTGAAGATCTTGTGATATTATCTATGTTATTAGGACAAAACACTACTAGAACAAGCACATTTTCTATGGGATCCAACAAAAGTATCAACAAGAAGCGAAATCGATCATTGCCCTTTGCAGAAAATTTTGTCAATGTCCAATGGATAGAGTTATTAGAAAAGGGGTATGCCAACGGCAAAAGTGTCAATGCTGATATTATAAAAGATATTATGATTATATCTATCATTTCACTATCTGCAGAGAAATTGGCTACATTGACGATGAATTTGGGAATCACTTCAATTGCTGCATTTAATGTTTGTCCGTTGTTCAGTTCAATCATTATTTCTGAACCATATAAGGAATTGATTCCCAATTTGGAAAAAAAGTTACCATTTTTGAGAAACATAGATATCGATGATGATAACGGTTATGAAGACGATGATTTGGATGGTTACGAAGATAATATAGAAGGGATTTCAATACTAGTTGATTTGTGGCCCAATATGACAGAAAGAAAAGCCAAGATTATACTCAAGCAACATAATGGTGATGTAGAACACGTTACAAATCTATTATTAGAGAATCCTGAATTGATTGACAAGATTGAAATGCCACTGGGTCGTATAAGATTTTTTCAGGGAAAAAGAAGGGAAGTCTAAACAATAATACAAAGCTTAATGCGCCTAGTGCTGATTTGAAAAAGAAAACATTAGAATCTGCACTTAGATTGATGTATCAGAGTGATGAAGATGAACCTGACGATACTTATGATGATCAAGAAAAAACAACTGGTGTATAGTAATGTTATGATTGAGTATATTGTTAGTAAAATGGATTTGTATATTTGTATTATTGATCCGTAAGGTAGGAAAGCTAAATATCTGCGCGTCTGAAAAACTGTCGTGGTAATTTAAGAATATTTGGTCGACGCAGAACGTCCGGATCCAAGCGAAGAAAAGAGAAAGGAGACAAAGCAAAAAAAAAAATCAAAATACCCAAATTCCAATCAAACTTCTTCAACAAATATCACTTCTCTTTATCCAAATATTTTAGGATCTCTTTCTTTCAATTCAACTTCAAATGATTACGGCAATATTTATTTATGATTCTAAAGGTGACATATTAATATCCAAGTTATACAAGGATGGAATCAAACGTAATATATCGGATGTGTTTAGAATTCAAGTGATTAGTCAAACTTCAACCAATCGAGCCAAAGAATACCGATCACCTGTTTTAACTTTAGGTTCAACGTCATTCATATATATCAAACTGGGGAAAATTTGGATTACTGCTGTTACTAGATCGAATCAAGATTGTTCTTTGATAATGGAATTTCTATATAAATTGGAAGCACTATTACGTACAGTATTGGGACGAGATAAGAAGAAGCAGTTGATGGAATTAACGGATAATTATATAATTAATAATTTTGCATTGTGCTATGAGATATTAAGTGAAGTGTGTGAATTTGGATTCCCAATTAATTTAGATTTGAACTATTTAAAGAAATATATTGATGATATAAATGTTGACGATAGCATTTTCAAGATTGCGCCATTGAAAAGAAGATCAACAATCAATCCATTGTTAGGCAAAAGCATTACCAGCGGTAACACTAACACCACTAGCAATAATAACAACAGTAGTAACAGTTCTTTGAAAAGATCATCAGCAGAGGAAAACATTACATGGAGATCATCAGGAATTAAGTATCGACGCAATGAAATTTTCCTTAATGTGACTGAACGAGTTAATGTGTTGATGAATTCACAATCTGATGTTTTGAATGCGTACGTTGATGGTTCAATACAAATGAAAACACACTTATCGGGTATGCCGTTGTGTAGATTTGGATTCAACGACAATACTATTTTACTTTCCAATGATGAACCACGAGACGGAGCTGTCACTCTTGAAGATTCAAAGTTCCATCAATGTGTTCAATTAAATGTTTTTGAAACTGAAAGAGCTATACAATTTGTCCCACCTGAGGGTGAATTCGAATTAATGAGTTATAATT
>OBCG01000066.1_pt1 | contig 7977 bp, 5 predicted proteins | sample 1481311 | NCBI WGS metagenome assembly OBCG01 (sample SAMN00990124, study PRJEB22392) | human gut metagenome | reverse complement strand
TTATCCACTTTAGGCTCTAGTTTTGTTATATTTGATTTAACCTCAGTATGGTTAGCCTCAATTGTTTCAACCATTGAGTTGTCAATTGCATCTGGTTGTATGTTTCCGACCCTTTCTTCCTTTATGTACTTATTTAGTTGTTTCTTGTCGTCAGATAAACTAATCTTCATTGTTTCTAACGGTCGTATTGCTTGTTTGTAAACTTTATGCCACTCAGCTTTCTGTTTTCTTAGATTTTTCAATTTCTTGGTGTAAATATCAATATTCTTTAGATTTGTAATATTTAAAGGATTGGGCACAGTAACCACCTTCCCACTTATCGTTTCTATACTGTTGTTTCTGTTATCGTACCAACTTGTAGAAATCTTCTTTTCCGTCAAATCTCTTATAATCTCTTCCTTGATTACCCTTGCTATACTTGGCGCGGTTTGATCCTCTGATTCATGCTGCTTCAAATCTTCCTCATCTTTCTCAAATTGCTTCTTCATATTCCATATCAACAATTGTCTCAACCTATCTGGTCCCGGCATCGTAGTATCCAAAAGCTTATAATAATCAGACACAGGAACTTCTTTATGGGGCACTCCCACAAACCCATTACCAATTGAAGAAACTCTTTTACCTCGATTCAAATAAGACTGTCTTCTCTTGTTAGAAACCGTTTTCTCGTTGTCATGTAATTGTAAAGTTTCACGAGATACTTGCTCTATGTAATCGTCCGAATTGTACCCGTTTCCTAAAGGAGACCTTAATTTTGTCGGGTTCTTGACAGATTGTCCTTTGACTCGTTGTTTATTTTTCTTTCTGCTTAAATTGAATATATCATCTGAAGAATCACTATTTATGTCCTCTCGTGCCATCAAATCAATTTCCTCATGTAATTGAGTAACTGGAGTATTGACCTTTCTTTTCTTACGAGACTGTTGTGTAGGTGATTGACTTCGTTTATACACAAATTCTCCATCCTCTTCAAATGTATGTCGCTTCTTAGGAGCAGAGTTTTTAGTAAAATTCTCTTGTGAAGAAAATAAATCAGATAATTGGTTTTTCCTAGATAACAAACTTGGCTGTGGAGTAGCTTGTTCATCATCGTCTGTGTCATGGACCAATTTAGCTTGCTTTTTTGATTTCTTTCTTGTTAGTGCTTTTTTTTTACCAGCACCCAGTGTTCTCATATCTATTTAGTTTATTAAAATTGATTTATAATGGAAGAAAATCATTCAACGATGTATGGGTATTCAAAGTTGTGGGTCTTTTTTGCAATATTTCTATTTTGATTTCAATGTTTTGGTTTTGAATTAGATGATTTTCTGTTTCTTTTTCTGTCTCTCTTATTTTTTCCCTCTCGCTCTCTCTCTCACACATATGTTTCCAATAGTATCGGGTTCTTATATATTCACACAAACCTATTTTTCTTTTTTTTCCGCTTGGAGGAAAAACTCGAATTCTCTCTAAGATGATTGATTTCTCACAAACAAACAACAACATACATCAATCTCTCTCTTTGTTTATATTTTCCCCCAATGGTTCAGCGATAATTGAACATGAAACCAGATATTTTAACTGTATCACTATGTCACAAGTACATTGCCAGATTAAAGCACGAAGAGAACAATTTGGAAATACTAAATTTACAAACGTCAACAGTCTGTCGGTCATATAACCTTCAAACACTAGTGAGACAGTTTTCTCAAAGTAACTACACAGGTCCTTGTGTTGTATCACAATTGCAATGGGAACATATACTACCAGACTCAGTATCTACAAAGCTTGCAATAGTAGTAGATAATTTACATATTGCAATGATTATTGATTTCCGAAAGGAAGATACCGAACCTATTTTCATCAAGCAACCCAAAAATGAAGGAATTGAAAGTATAGAATGGATTCCACCGCCATCTGAGAAGGATTTAGGAGCGTATACCAACAGTCGTCAATTATTGCGCACGTGTTATTCACAATCTACAAGCCAATATCATCACTCTTAATTCGTCCTAGTCATGACAATAGATTCTGGTCCATACTTGCAAACACCCTTGAATATAACAAACCTCCGGTATAGTATCATTTTTATAACGAGGGGTCTGTCAGCCTTCTTATTAAGCTGATCAAATTACCGAATACGTTGACAACTGAGCCAAAACTATCGTGGTCAGATAAGGGGACTTGGTTGCAGATTTTCAATGACCATGAAACGATTTTTGGATATAATTTATTGGTTTATGATCTTCTAGGGCGTGTTTCTGAGAGAAGAAGAATTGACCCGTTAGTCGACGTGGATATCTTGGATAATGGGTATAACATGGGTTCAGATGATCATTTGCATTTTAGTAGTAACGAGTTTCAATCTAGTTGGGTGACGCTCCTGTCTGATAGGGAATACATTGTTGTATCTGATCTTCAAGGACACCAATTGCAAATTCAAATAATTGAAATAAGGTTATTACGAGTAATCAAGGCAATAGAACTAGACTTGAAAGACAAACAGGGTTGGAAGCAACTGTGGGACAAATTTGTTTACGGAAAAATAGCATTACCTGAAAACCTTGAATTTACAAAAGTTTATTCACACGAGTTTGAACTATATATTTGCATCAACAATACATACGTGGTAGGTTGCGACCTTGAGTTGACTGACTCGGATGATATAGAGATAGAGATAGAATCCATAGTAGAGGTGGATACTGTTATTGTTGATTTCTACAAGAATGACAATAAATTAGTACTCGTCTCAGAAAAGCAGATTGTGACTTTGAACGATGACAATGACAAACCTCAGAAAATATTTGAAACAAACGGTACAATTAAGAATACTCAACCAAATGCTGATCAAATTACTATAATATATAACACCACACAAAAAACGTTATGGGAAACAGTTTTCACAAGCAATAAGTTTGCCAGCCCCATCTGGACCTTTCAAAGGTGCTCTTAATATTTTATTGGGGTTTCTCTTTGCATTAGGATTCCAAAACTGATCAAATATTTTAAAGGAAGTTTTCCTAACCTCTGCCAATCTTGCTTTGGATGGTAACACTTTCAACACACTCATGGCCGTGGTTCTATCGATTCAGATGTAACTAAGGTTTGAACAACTGAGAAGATTTTTTTTTGCTTTATTTGTTTGGATACACTTTTTGTTTGGATGTGTGTGTCTTCTCAAAACATATCTCACGTGATCATTAGGATAATAATGTAGATTTCACAACAAAGTATTGGTAACTCAGTTCTACGAGTATGCTTTACTAACATAAACTTAGGCACATTTTGAAATGGAATGAAATAAGTCGACAGTGGATTAATTATTTGTCAGTGTATTTAACTACTGTCACTCCAACCACCACCATACACTACCCTTTTGAGATCTTGGCAGAAATCTAAATCTATTTTTTCTCTTTACTTTATTTTCCAGCTTTAAATCAGACAGCACCACTAAAATTCACTTATACACCTAAAAACAATAAACAGAATCGTGTCTATAATTAAGACATAACTGACAAGTTTAAACGGAGAATCTTGGAACATTAGTCTTTTAAAAATTGGTGATTCTTCAATATTTCCTTGCTTTTGATACTGCTACCTTTGAATCTAGAGTTGGCTATTCCTTTTTTTAATAGACTCACCTGCATGGAATAGTGACCAATCAACTAATTTACAAGACTTTTCAATAAATCATGGATAACAGCAATACCCATTCAAGTCGAGGCAGACCTGGAATAATAATAAATCCCCCAACTGAATCAAATCTTAACGTACATCATATTCCCGAAGAAGAGCAGGCATCTTATGACGAAGATTACGACCCAAATAAAACTCCTTACATTTCAAACACAAACACAAACACAAACAAAAACAAAAGTGACACTTCATTAAAGTATTTGGTGAATTCCCCCTTCGAAACTAGACCGAATTCAAGCTTGCATGTTGATCCAGGGTTTTTGGAAACAGGCTCGTTGATGTCACCATATCCCAAAGATGGGGGTGGTGCTTCTCCTAGAATTGCTAATGCAATCTCAAGAATTTCAGATCGTATTGCCGGTGCAGGGGGTAACAGTAGACGAAATGAAGAAAGTACAGATAGATTGAGTGCAGTGGAGTCGCAAACAAGCTTGCCGTTACCAACACCTATGAGTGAACATTTTACGTTTTTTGATGAATACAATAAATCCAGCAACAAAAGTGACAAAACATCTATTGCCAATACATCTATTAGAAACGACAGAGATGCTTATTCAGACTCGAATATAGATGGATTGGGGTTGTATCTACAACAAACTAACAAACTGCAAATATCAGGTACAACACAACACGAATACTCACGTGAAGTCCCAGTGACAGATTATCTCCGATTACCGAAAGGGTATATTTACTCCTGAATCAAAAGTTCGTCAATTTTGCTATCACGTGTGCGAGAACAAATTCATAAACACATTTCTTTTGATTATTTTGATTTTGCAAGTTGCCTTATTGACTTATAGACAATGGAATCCTTTAGTACTTAATGGATATTTTGTCAAGGGATATAACTGGGCAGATTATTTGCTCATGGTCATAAATGTCATCTACACGGCAGAAGTCATAGGAAAAATTATAGCTTACGGATTTTATGATGACCACATAATGTTTGATGAGTTAGGGTTGCCATATCCCAAAAATGAGATTACTAAGGAATATTTTAGTAAAAATTACATTTCGAAAATATTGAAATCTTTAGGATTCTTCAAGTCTCGAGTGGAGAAGAAGAGGCAAGAAAAGTTTATATCTGAAGATAATGATAAAAGAAGCTCTAGTGAAGATAGTGAAATCAGAGAAATTGACTTGAATGATAGTAGGCAGGATTTACTAGGAGAGGCAAATCGGTCGTTCAGTTTGAAAGATAAATATCAGATGGACCTGCATCATCGTAATTATATACCCCTCAGATCACAAGCAAATGATCCTGATAATTTGGATGAAACTACTCCAGCACCTAAACAAATGCTAGAGGCCAAAAACACTTTTTTCAAACCAGCACCCCATACTTTTGAAAAACTAAATTTGAAAAGAGCATTCTTCAGAAGCAGTTGGCAGACTTCATATCTATGGTTTGTTTTTGGATTTCATTATTTTTATCAATCAATCATTATGATGCGGATCACCACATTATGTTGTTTAGAGCACTCAGTTGTCTCCGTATTTTGAGACTTTGTAACTTGACTACTGGTACTACCACTATCTTGACGGCATGTAAGATAGCCATCCCGCAATTGATTGACGTTTCAATTTTTATTGCCTGCTTTTGGTTATTCTTTGGTATAATAGGTGTACAAACTTTCAAGTCTTCATTAACCAGACATTGTGTATGGACCAATCCTGACGATCCAAGTGACACATATGTAAATTCAGGTCTGTATTGTGGATCTTATATTGGTCTTAATGGAGAACCAGCGGCATATTTAATGAGAGATGGTCTGTCATCCAATGTTATAAAGGGCTACAGATGTCCCATGTATTCACAATGTATATCAGGAGATAATCCCTACAATGGGACACTAAACTTTGACAATATATTGCAATCGTTAGAGATTGTATTTGTTATTATGAGTGCAAATACTTTTACTGATATTATGTATTACACTATGGATACAGACATTATGGCAGCCTGTTTATTTTTCATTGGATGTATATTTGTGATGACAGTTTGGTTAATTAACGTATTTATTGCCATTATAGTTGCATCATTCAATATTACAAGAATGGAGGTGGCAGAAGAAAAGAAAAAGAAACGTGAAGGAAGACGGATTTTTAAAATATTTGGATACGCCGATCAAGATGTCCAAATGCACGAAGAACGACTCGAATTTTTGAAGAATCAAAATGTGTTTTTGAAATGGTATTATAATCTCGAATTCTTTTTTGTGATCTGTGTTATCATTGATTTATTTGTGCAATGCTTCAGAAGAGCAGATATGTCTGATCGTAGGGCACATTTATTATATCGTTTTGAAGCATCGTTTACCGGTGTCTTTATGGTTGAAATTATTTTGCGTTTTGCTTTCTATTTTCCAAATTGGAGATTATTTTTCAGAGTGAAAAGAAACTGTTTTGATTTGTTTTTAGCAGTGATCACAACCATCATTATTATCGGACCAATCAAAGCTGCTCTTGGACATGCATACTATTGGTTAACTGTTTTTCAAGTGATGAGAGCTTATAGAGTAGTGTTGTGGACTTCTATTACAAGAAATTTGTGGTTAAAAATCATGGGAAATTTCAAAGCAATTTTTGATTTGGAAATTTCAAAGCAATTTTTGATTTAGCATTGTTCTATTTCATCTTACTTTTTTTGGTTAGCATAATATTGGCTAGATATTTTGAAGGAGTGGTTACTGAAGATGAAGCTGGTGATCTTGATTTTCCAATGACGACGTTACCCGGGGTTTTCATTGCTTTGTATGTTATAACGTCAACGGAAAATTGGACAGAAATACTTTATGGTATGCAACAATATGCCACAACCACATCATCTCGATCATTTGGATCAATTTTTTTGATTGGATGGTTTATGTTGTCTAATATGATTATCCTAAATATTTTCATTGCTGTTATTGCTAAAACGTTAGAGGTCTCAGAAGAAGCCAAGCGGAAACAGCAACTATTGCAATTCATTGATACAATGACAAACAAGCTACAAGATATTGAACAAGATTCCGGGTTGCTATCCAAAATCAAAAAGAAATTGTTCAGACGAAAACAAGTAAAAGATGAACTAGAAGAAGCAGTTGTTAATTTACTTTTGAGTGGGACTGCTGTGAACGATTTCTTGGAAAATGATGCTCGCAATGAAGTTGATGATGAAGAAGAAGCAATAAGAACGTTGCCTGCATCGACTTGGAAACGATGGTTAGGCGTAAATTACTGGCGTACCCTTAATTTGTTCAGAAACAACCCATTTTATGGAAATAAGGCCAAAGGGAGGAAAGTATCATTGGAGAATTTTAATCCAGCCAATTTTGCCAGAACTATTGTTAAGGAAAGAAAAAACATTGTTAGCAAACAAAACGAGTTCTTGGAAGCTAATCCACGATACAATTATGTGTTTTATGTTATTGGGCCTCATCATCCACTTCGTAGGTTGTGTCAAAAAATGGTTAAACCAAGTTATGGGGAAAGAATTGATGGTGTTGCTCCTTATAAGCCAGTTGCAGAAGCCATGGTTGTATTGATGTTCATTGCAACTGTCACATTAGTTGTAATTGCATGTTATATGACACCAATCTTCCGTATGGATCATGCTGGTGAGGCATGGGTATTTTGGGCTGAATTTGTATTTGTAATGGTATTCACTGTTGAATTTGCTATCAAAGTTATTGCTGATGGATTTATTTTTACCCCTAATGCTTATACTCGATCATCTTGGAATCGAATTGATTTTGTGGTGTTGCTTTCTTTGTGGATAGAAACAATTGCATATATGAAAAATGACGGGAAATTATCAAGAATTGTTAGAGGGTTGAAAGCGTTGAGAGCATTAAGATTGTTAACCGTTAGTGATACAGCAAAAGCTAATTTCCATAATACAATGATTGCTGGATTTTGGAAAATTATCAATGCTGCGGTTATTTCCCTCTGTTTATTGCTTCCATTTTCGATTTGGGGGTTAAATATTTTTAATGGACGACTTGGGTATTGTGTTGACGGACTGTCTGACATGAGCTCTTGTTACAATGAATATCAAAATACTGTGTTCAATTGGCAGGTTGTTAGTCCGAACGTATATACCAATCCTCAATTAGAATTCAATCGATTTGCATCGTCATTTGCAACTTTGTTTGAAATTGTTTCTTTAGAAGGTTGGGTCGACTTATTAAACAACGTCATGGCTAGTACAGGGGTCGGTACCCCCAAAGAAACCAATGCAACACCATTCAATGGATTTTTTGTGGTTCTTTTCAATTTCATCAGTATTGTTTTCATTTTGACATTGTTTGTATCTGT
>OBCG01000062.1_pt1 | contig 8551 bp, 5 predicted proteins | sample 1481311 | NCBI WGS metagenome assembly OBCG01 (sample SAMN00990124, study PRJEB22392) | human gut metagenome | reverse complement strand
TAGTTATTTAACATAATTCTTATCTAAATACGTAAAATAGCATCTACTGGACTAATTAAAATAATCTTTAAAGTCTCTTATCTCATCAATCAAACTGTGTACAAACTTTTCAAAGACTTTACCACCTCTTTCAATAATTTGTTGTTCTTCAACCGAACTTGGTATTATTCTCGAACTTAAGAATTTAGGGTGTTTTAGTAAATTCTCAATACAATCAACAAAATCCTCTCTTCTGGATTCCGATTCTAATCCTGGAAAAATTCTCATGTCAATGGTATCGTCTATCACAACATTTTCAATGCTTTTCAAATATTCATTAACATCCATAGATTTCAATAAATCATAAATCAACAAAATCTGACTAGTCTCAGCTACCAATGCAGTAGAAACTTTACTGCTTGAAGAATCCCTTGACCAACTCTCTATACAATATTGTGTTTGTTTACCAAATAATTGCAACACCACACATACTTCTGGAACAACAGATGCTCCTAATTTGAACAAACTGGTTATGATTATAGGCAAGATTCCATTTGTCCACAACCTATGGTAATGTATGCCATGACTGATTGATACACCTCCTGTTCTAATAGGACGTGATATAGGACTTTCTAACAAGACAAGAAATAATCCTGAAGCAATAACTTTTTCCGCAATAATGTTAACTGACATCAATTCCAAAAGATACATCAAACTCAATCTAGCAAATATAAACTCACCGTTTACTTCAATGGAATGGGCAAAGGAGTAAAGATTTAACAATGAGTTGATGGTTCCATTTTCCTTTATCGATAATGCGATTTCCTCATGCAAGATTGATCCAAATTGCGCACCGACAAAAACTTTTAATACGGACAAAATTATCATTAGATCATCAATTCGATCATTCATCTTGGGAGACTTGAAATTCTTTCGAGTACGTGCGAGGTAAACATCGTTCTGTACTTCAATCAATAAGATTTGAGTACCCTTAATAACAATTGCATTGAATAAATCACGGAATAAACTAAGGTATTCAGCCAATACCAAAGAAGCATCTTTAATCAATTTTAGGGAGCAATAAATGAGTTTTAATAATGGTTTATAACACCCACGAGATTCGGCCAAGTTGGTAAAAAAATTCATACTACTTGATGACAACAAAGTAGAAGCGTTCTTCACAATTTCAAGTATCTTTTTGTCATCAATATCCAGCGATTTGGTTCGAGAGAAATACGTGTAGATCAAATAAAAAGCCAACTCAACCCTTTCAGTATAAATTGATTGGAAACTTTCAGTAGGTACACCTTCATTGATGTTAACTTTCAACAAGTAGTTGACAAAATCTAAAACTCTCGAATGTAACGGAGCGTCGTATTTTCTGCAAAAACTTGTAATCAAGGCACCAAATGATTTAGCACTTGCTAGTTGGGAATTCAAATATTGTAAATTAATACTAGATGCAATAACCTGTTCTCTTATCTGTTGCCAATCTAGTTCATTTTTGAAAAGAGAGTCCATCAAAGGTAAATTGTAGACTGATGTAATTCCAAAACGATTCCTTTTAGTCAATCCGCTTGTAAACTGCGATAGTTTGAATTTTGGAAATGCATTCTCAAAAGTAATCTTCAAATTAGAGTCCAATGATGGTTGGTAGTTTGTTATTGTGAACTTTGTCTTTGCCAAGTCGTTGAATTCATCAGAATTGACGAAACCAACTATTTTATCTCTAGTTTTCTCACTCCTAGCAGTGAAAAGATAAAGAGCCAAGATTTCTGCAATCTTGGAAACCAATTTCAATTCATAGCATCTGCTTATAAAGCTTTCAGAAGAATCTGGTGGATCCAAAATTTGTAATTTAACACGCCCAATCAATGTTTGGATAAATTCATCATCATGTTCACTTTCTTTAGCTGTGGTCCAAGAATTGCATGCTAAAGCTATAGCATCTACCAAATGAATACTAACCGAATTTGGATAGTATCTCATATCTCTTATGTTTTTCTTCAATATTTGCAATAATGACAATTTTTTGGTGGCTTCGGTATCATCCTTACTGGTGTAATCACCAAAAACATCTCTCCCAGTAATGAACAATACAGCTAAACCTTCTTGTTTGCCTTCCATAACAGCACAAATAAAGTCATACAAGGAAATCTTCATTTTATAATCATCAAACGAATTATCTAAATCTGCAGCCAATGAATGCAACAATACTTGTGCATTTTCACTCCCCAAGTGGGAAAGTAAAGATGGAGCTGTTCCATCTGGCCAATCTCCACTAGTCAAGGCCGTCAACAAATCTAATATATCTTTTCGCACAGATTCAAACCTGGAATAAGACAAGACCAAATCTGAAGTTTTAGTAAACAAGCTTTTCTCAAAAGCCAGCGGCTTCAAATGTTCTGAAGTTCTACGCACAATGTATCCAATTATCATACCAGAATGAAGATGAATCCGTCAATTCGTATAAATCCAAGTCTTGTGACAAATTCTCAATCATTGTAATTATCAGTCTTGCTGCCCTTGGACTATCCTCATCAGATATTAAAAATGAGTCCAAAATACGACTAGCAGCATCGGCAAATACTTTTGTCACCTTGGTATTGGTGGGCACTCCCTCATCAATACCGTAAACACTAGCCAAGATTGTAGAAAATGTATCTAATAACAAAACACCAATTTCTAATTTTTGACACTGTTCGTTATAGCGGCAGTATAAAAATGTCTCAAATAAGTCTACCAAATGACCAACAAATCTAAGCATAATCACGGATTTGGATTTTTCAGGATAATCTTGGTCTAAAGATAAGCAATTTTGGATCAATGCCTCAGCAAGTTTTATCAATGAAACTGTGAAATTATAATCACCATTTACCATTTCTATAGATCCAAATATTACAGCGGCCAATCCTTCTTTGCCATTCTGTGCAAACAAAGCAGATTTGGACAAGTAGGGCCATATTCTGTAAGAAAGAAATGGCATCAAGTTTGTCAATAAGTTGACAACGGAAACCAAGAGCTTGACATTTCTTAAATGTAACCCTTGCTCCAAAAGTCTTAAAATGACTTCCAAAATATCAGAATCGTCTGTATAAGCAGACATGGCTTCTAAAACCATTTTAGAATCATCAACACCATTATCAATGACCACATTATTCAATGAATTTAGTATATTTATAACCAATTCCATTGTCTCAGAGTCTGAGTTATTGAAAATTTTTGATACATTTTGCAAAACTCTTCCCAAAAATGCCCAACCATTATAATTGTAAAGGAATGTGACCAATACTTCATCTGGGTTCGCTGAAGGTAAAATCTTTGCTTTTGTTCCTAGACTCAAAACCATTGATAACTTTTTATTTGCTTCAAAAGGTGGATATACGTCGATGAATTTGGTAGTTTTAACCAATTCTGTATTTTGATCATCTATCTGGTACATGTTGTTGAATTCCTCTTTTTTGAAAACTTGAATGTAAGATTTCAAGTCATTAAACTCGTGTAATGCGAAATTTCCGTTGATAGAAGCTACCTGAATGTATGGACTTAAAATCAACGGGAACTTTGTCCTTGCAATAATTATAGCATTCTGTGTTGCATTATTTTCGATTTGTCAAATTTTAATAACTCGTTTAACTTTTTTAAACTTGAAAACACATCCAAATTATCACACTTTTGATTAACCAAATTTATTGTGTGTTCCAACTGTGACAAATTGAATTGACTTAAAAACTTTTCTGAGTTGGGTAATTCGGGATATTCCTGCAAAAAATAGAATTTTCTTAATAAAATAATAGACCAACTGTATAATACAACAGAATTATTGTTTGCTGTGTTTGCAATAGCATCGTTCACGTATTTAAATACCTGTACATCTGCCATATATGAGCTGGACAGAGTTTCATTGACAGAATCAAAACTATTGTTCAAGTTCAAATACTGTATAGTCAAAACAGTAAATAATCCCTGGAGTATTGAAAATGCTTCGTGATATGACACGTATGGTCCCAAAGCAACGGAATAGTGGGTATCTCTCATCAATTTGAACCACAGATGAACTGCTTGTGCATCAACATTTGCATTTTGAACTGATAATTCAATTAACACCTTGCATGCTTCGATACAAAATAAAACCGTCTCATTATGGATAGTTTCATCGATTTCTTTGTTGATTCCTGTAATATAACTTCTTTTCATTAAACTTTGTGATGCTTTACCAATTATCATGCAATTTACTTTTGATTGCTTCCAACTGTGGAGGAGCAGTTTTACAAGGAATCTTCTTGTTAGTCTGGCATATTACTCTAATTGTTTCCAAAACATCTAAATTTAAGAGATTGGATAAAAGTTTCCCATCACTTGTATCTTGTACTGATATATTTGTGTACAAGATGCCTCTCAATGAGATGTCCCTGGTTTGCAGATTTGGGCTCTGTTTGTCATTTTTCAATGTAAAAGGGGACGGATTCAATAAGACTTCTTTACTGGATAACAAAAACTCATCCAATGCATCTGCCAAGTAGGGGTCTTGACAATTTCTTAATAATGACAATGCATTGTCAAACGTCCAATACTGTGTTGGTTGTATTGGTTTTAATGGCAATCCAGTATTGCTTTTACTAGTTGATTTATCCAGTTGAGATATGGATAAAGACATTTTCCCTTTTACTAGTTTCCACGTCTTAATTGGTAAAATTTGATTAATACAATTGTTTGAGATGTGTGTATGTTACTTTAAAGTTTTATTGATTTTTGTTTTTGTTTTTTGCATTTCTTTTCGCAATGAAGAATTTGTTTGAGAGAGTGAGAGAGAAGAAAGTAAGTAAAAAATTTTCTTCGTTTGATCAATGTTTCTCTCTCTCTCTCTGTTTTGGTTTTTCTCTGTTGTCTCTTTGATGGTTTAACTTCCTGGCGTGTTGCGAATAAATACCAGAAATTTTTTTTTTTTCACTTAGTGTTCCGTCGTAACAACTTGACAACCACAAACTATTTGCTATTGGGAAATCCTTTTTGACGATATAACTAATGTCACAATTGCCATTTATTGTTGGTGCTCCAGGTAAAGTGATTATTTTTGGTGAGCATGCGGCTGTCTACGGTAAACCGGCTATTGCTGCGGCCTTGAGTTTGAGATGTTATCTTTTGGTTTCCCCTTCATCTGATTCCAATACCATTAGATTGCAATTCCCTGATATCAAATTGGATCACTCTTGGAATATCAAAGATTTGCCATGGGAGGAGATCAAACCATATTTGACTTATGACAGTGCAAACAAACCACAAATACCTTCAGAATTGGTTCCTGAAATTGTGGACAAGTTATCAAGTTTTTTGAATGGTTTTGATAACAAAATGCATTATTATGCTTGCTTTTGTTTTCTTTACTTGTTGATGAATTTATGTGATTCAAAAGTGTCGGGAATGAATTTTATTGTCAGATCAACTTTACCCATTGGTGCAGGATTGGGATCATCTGCTTCTACATCTGTATGTTTATCATCAGCTTTGGCACTTATGGGTGGTTGGATCAACAAACCGCTGTTGCATGAAAATGATAAGTTGGATACAGCTGATATACCTGATTTGGAGTTTATAGATAAGTGGTCTTTAATTGGTGAGAAATGTTTCCATGGTAATCCATCAGGGATTGATAACGCAGTGGCTACTTTTGGAGGAGCGGTGATGTTTCAACGAACATCAACTCCAGAACAACCATCAATCCGTACAAACATGAGAAATTTCCCTGCAATAAAATTACTTTTAACGAATACTAAAGTTCCGAAGAGTACAGCCGATTTAGTTGCTGGTGTTGGCAGATTAAACGCAGAATTTAATCTGATTTCAACATCGATTTTGACAGCTATAGAACATTTGTCACAAGAAGCTTACAAAGTTATGATGAATCCAATGTTTGGCAGAGAAGAAACAAATGTTTTGAGAAAGTTGGTGAATATTAATCATGGTTTATTGGTAGCGCTAGGTGTATCACATCCAGCATTGGAAACAGTAAAAATTATTGGTGATAAACATAGAATTGGGGCGACTAAATTGACAGGTGCTGGAGGTGGAGGTTGCGCGATCACTCTAGTGAACGACTAGGTGGTAAAGGAGTAGGTATTTTGTTCCATGAAGATTTAGACGATGCCACAAAGTTCTCAGAGTCCCAAATTTGCAATTACGTAGATCGTGCCGCTATTGAGGATTCGTTAGGAATGGCAAATGTGAAAGAATGGAAGTTTTGGTGATGCTAAAAAGTTTAATAGAGTGTATTCACAATAAAATAAATAATAACAATAAAGACTCCTTTCTATTTACGTTCTAATCAACTTTCGTTTTTTGTTGTTTTAGTTCTATATACCTCTGTTAAATTCTAATTCCTTGATATCGTTACCATCCTTGTCCTTTAACTCGTGAAACTTACTTTCTAATTTGTTCACAGCTAAAACTCTTCTTTGTGGGAAAACTGCCAATGCAAAAGGCAAAGCAACTAATGAAGTGGCAAAGATTAACCCAATGTTTACCAAAGTTTCAACTCCTTTGGATTTACCCTTTAAAAATCTACTTTGCTGCAATTTCACTAAAATCAAGGGTGGAATGACCATGATAGGGGTAGCATTAATCACTCTACTTGCTGCAGTTTCTCCTACGGCATACCAGGCTGCCTGTTTAGAAGTTCCAATCTCATTTCCTTTTCTATCAAACACAGTTATCCCCTTTTTCAACTCTTCACTTCTCATCAAAAATACGTTCACAATACCTGCTGAAACAACAGCTGCAAATGGGACTAATCTACCAAGAATCATTCTCGTGTTTGGTTTTAATGACTTTAATCTAGGTACCAAAGAATTTAATCCCAAGGCAACGGAACATGAGGCTGAAACTGCCAATGTATAATTAGTGACAATTTGTTTAGTTGTTAAAGGATGTGATTTATTGGCGTTTGCAGTGTTAATTGCAACATTCAAGGACTGATTGGCAATCTGCCAAAACAAAGTGCCTGCTGTTCCCAAGTTTGGTGTCAACATACCTGCAGTTACAACAAGGTTGGACAAAACACAAGAAGACATTCTAAATGGCAAAAACACGGTTTCACCAGTGTCTGGATGTAAAGTAGAATCCAAAACTTTCTTTGCTCTCCAAAGCTCTGGACTCATTTTTGAAGTCACTCCATTTTTGTAGTCCCAAACCATTCTTTTAGCAGTTTCTATGTCATGAGTAGTGTTCAACAACATTGTGGGATCAGAAATTTCAGCACAATGTTTCACTCTTCCCCAGTAAGTGGTTAAGTCATATTTTGATTGAGGTAAAGAAACAGGACCTGGTATTGACGATGCCATTTTAGTCTATATGTAGTATTCTAATTCGGTGGTTGGTCGGTTCTACAATTTTGACTCATAGAAGAAGTTATGAATAATTTTTTTTTTGTGGGAAAAGTGGTAAAAGTGTTAATCTTTCTCGGGGAAATTTTTCCAGCATCGAGTTAGTAGCTCTCTGTACCTTAATATCTACTACATGTGATGCCAAAAGTAGGCACTGTATTGGGTATAGGTGTTGATATCGTCAATTCCGTCAGATTTGAAAGATTGTTGACAGCCAAAAGCACGTCTTTCGGAACAAGGCTATCCAAGCGAATTCTTCACCCAGAACACGAATTACCTTTGTTTCAGCAGATGCACTCACAACGACAAGCTCAATATCTTACTGGATCTTGGGCAGCAAAGGAAGCATTATTCAAGACATTGGACTTAAACTCACAGAAAGAGTTCAACTTTAACCAATGGTACCGCTTCCATGATTCCAATGGGAAGCCATTTATTTGGAACGATCGATACAAATTGTCTGATGAAGAGTTCCATCTTAGTATCTCACATGATGATTCTCTTGTAATTGCTACAGTACTTCGTCAGAAGGTTTATCAAATCTAAAGTATAATTTATAATAAACTATAGAATAAATATAGTACAATGACAATGTTGTCTATTCCCATTCAACTGTAGCAGGAGGTTTGGAGGTGATATCATAAGTCACACGAGCAACACCATCAACCTCATTAACAATTCTGGAAGCAACTTTTTTCAAAAATGCAGCTTCAAAAATAAACCAGTCAGCAGTCATAAAGTCGAGGGTTTCAATTGCTCTCAATGCAATAACTTGTTCATAAGTTCTTTGATCACCCATAACACCAACAGATTTGACCGGTAACAATGCAGCAAAAGCTTGTGAGATTTGTCTGTATAAGCCAGCTTTCTTGATTTCTTCAATAAAGATAGCATCGGCTTCACGAGCAATTTTAACTTGTTCTTTGGTAACTTCTCCCAAAACTCTGATGGCCAAACCTGGACCTGGGAAAGGATGTCTCCAGACCAAATCTTCTGGAACACCCAATAATTCACCCAAATGACGGACTTCATCTTTGAACAATTCTCTCAATGGCTCGATTAACTTCAATTTCATATCTTCTAATAAACCACCGACATTGTGATGGGTCTTGATAGTTTGAGATGGTCCTTTGAATGAGATCGATTCAATAACATCGGGATACAAAGTACCTTGTAAAAGATATTCAATTTCT
>OBCG01000060.1_pt1 | contig 8648 bp, 6 predicted proteins | sample 1481311 | NCBI WGS metagenome assembly OBCG01 (sample SAMN00990124, study PRJEB22392) | human gut metagenome | reverse complement strand
AGAAATGCGAGGGTAGCCCTAGTGTGTTTTGATTTGAGTAAGTTTGAAAGCACATTCAATACTGCGAAATACTGGATTCAACAGTTGGAACTAAACAATTCTTCTGATTCAAGAGAAAAGATAGAGATTCGATTGGTAGGGACCAAACGGGATTTAGTGTCAACAATAGACGACGCCACTAAAGACCAAGTCAATAAGTTGATAACAGAACAGTCCAATGTTGTAAAATTCCATGAAACCAGTTCAAAAGAAGGCACAGGAATTGAATCATTGTTTGAAGACATAGTGACAAACATAGAAGAGACGTTTTTCACACAATATTATGAACAAAATCGTGATACTTCTGATCAAATAGGAAACATGCTACGTACGAGACAGACATCTAACTCATATTGCTGTTAAATTCGTTATATAGAAATCAATAGCATGATACCTTTATCATCATTACAAATCTAAACCTTTTTGTCTCCAGTAATCTCTTTTGATATCTTTATCAAGATTTGATTTCAGCTTTTTTAGCTTTGGGATATATGGCTCATCCTCGAATTTGCCAGCGACGTCTTTTGCCAGGAGCTCTTCAACATCACTACTGTCTTCAAGACTTAAGAAAGATTCCACTAATTTTTTAGTGTCTTTTGCTTTGTTAGTGACAGGTGTGGTACGTTTTTTTTTTGACTACTTTATGACTATCGTCGTTAAAATCTCTCTCTTTCCCGTTGTATTTTATTATATCCCCTAGTATCAGTTGACCCAATCTTTGTTTATATGAAGCAGCATTTAATTGGTAACATTTTTCTACAAGTAATTGATATGCTCCACCAAAAGCTTTTTTCAAATCTCTAAGATTGTAAGATGATCTTGTAATATTGTTCGTGGTATCAGCAGGATCTTGGATCACAATGGAAAAGGTATTTCTTGCAGTGTTTAGTATAGGGTGATTACCCTTCTTTTCATACCGAGGCTCTTCAGTATCCCTATCCAAAGAGAGTATCAAGTTGTCATAAGAAAAGTTGCGGCCATAGAGCTCAAAAAACTCAATCAACAACACACCCAAGTTATCTAAAGCATCCATTGAGCTAGTCGATAGTTTCGGATGCAATCTCAAAAAATGATAGCACATGATAATTGTAGCATAACCACCCAATCCACCTACATGCACATTGTTTAGTCTACGTGATCTCAAAAACTGCTTGATCACCAATACCAATTCACGTAGCCCTGGTGTGGATATTAGCCATCTTCTTATTCTCTTGGCTGCATCGAGTCCATTTGTTCTTTCAAACGACACGTCAATGTGAAGCTCTGAAACTGGGTCCACAAATTTGATGATCGGCACTTTAGCACTGGCAATAACCTCGACATTTTTAGCCAACTTTTTGGTTCTTAGAAAAGTTGAAAGTTGATACAACCTGGAACGATTTTCATAATCCCCAGTTTCTGAAACAACTACCATATCAATATCTGACCCAGGTAAATATAAATCTGTTGCACACGACCCAAAAACATGAGTTTCAGTACCTGGCCAGAACTTACCTATTTCTTTCTTCAACGTACTGATGACATTGTTTCTGGTGACAATTTCTTCACTAGAAGGGGATATGTAATTCACAAAATCTTTCATTTCTAATGTGAGCCAATCAGCTATTTCCTTTTGCTTAGAATGATCATGATCTTTAACCCACGGATACAGAGAGTTTGGTGTCTCCCCATGGGCATAGTCACCATTAGACAAGTCATTATCGGAGTTCAGAATTTCCTCACTGTCATCTTCAGACAGAAACCCAAAACCAATGAAATCTTCGTTATTTGCTAATTCATTTTCTGGTGTCTTATCATTACCTACTAGTACTTGCTTCTTCTCTGATTCCAGATTAATATCGTCAAAACCATCACTCGAGTCATTGGATTTTTCTTCGCTGTCAATTAAAACAAGATCATCAGTCAACTCTTCACTCTTTTTTCGATCGTAGTCATAAATTAATTCAGAGTCAGACTCTTCGTCCAAATGGTTTTGCAAAGTCTCAAATTTGTTCTCTAGAAATTCCAGTTTTTTTTCACCAATTTAAAAGAGAATTACATCACACACACAAAATTTGCATCATCTGTACATTAAATATCAAACTATATAAGGGTTCAGATGGCCCAACTCGTAAGCCAAGAGTATGGACAATACTACTGATATCAACAAAAATAGCATGGTTCTAAGTTTGGTTCTTTCAACCACAAATATATCCAATCCAATAAAGCAAAATATACAGAGCTTTAAAATTGATTTTGAAAAACTGGGAGAATAAAACGAAAGGTACTCTAACAATAACAATTCACTGCAATAAACAGGGACAGTCTTAAACTTATGAGTTTGAAAAAAGTTAGATTTTACCGAATCTGTTGAATCAAAATAAGTCCTTGATATGTCTTCTTCAAATTCATCCTCTGTTAGATTAATGTGATCAGAATCATGCCGTCCTTCGTACTCTATATCATCATCTTCGTCATCACTAAACACCTCGTTTTGAAGCAAAGATGGTACACGATCTTTGTTGAACGAATGTAGATCCAGATCATCTTTTTCAATAATTGCCAATTCATTGCTCATACTCCAAGAATTACCACTGGTAAAAGTACCCAATACGAGAGGTAGTACCATTATCAACTACTTCTTCTTCTCCCTTGATCATTTTGAACGCTAATTTCTGGAAATCTTCCATACACTCATCCATAACCCCTTCTCTATCGTGAATTTGCGACTCAAACCATTCACTAAAACTTGCAGAGCTCAAATTATTATACCAATTCATGATTTTGCTTCTTGCCTCTTGTGGATCATTCTCATCTCTAATCATATCAGAAAATGGTAGTTTCCCAATGCACAAATAACATAAAATCAATCCTAAAGAATATATATCACTTTCATAGGTGAAATCATTGTAAAATTTCTTACCATCTTTTCCAAATTTAGGATCACGTGAATACAACCACAATTCTGGAGCCGTGAACTCCAATGTACCTGTATTACCCTGTCTATCAGATAAGTTTTCTAGATTGACATTTTGACGCTTTTCTATAAACTTTCCTTCTCCGAAATCAGAAACCAAAACTCTTGGCAAATTGTATAAATGCAGTTCAAAATCTTCTTGGCTCTCAAAAGTCAGTTTCATCTCTTGTGGAACATACTTTACATCTAACAAACAGTTTGACGGTTTCATATCTCTATGCAAAATACCATTCTGATGTAAGTAATTGACTCCGTTTGCGACATCATGAAAGAACTTCCATATTTCAAAGGTACTAAGCCACTGTTTCCGTTGACCTTTTCTTTCCAAGTAAGATTTTCCTCAATTGTGAAATTGCATTTGATTAAATCTTCCAAGTGCCCGCCATCACAATATTGCTGCAAAATAAAAACATATGGTACTTTCATATCTCTCCTGTCAGCCAATTTGGGGGTTGGGAAAAAAATTGAATTCAGATCGTCTAGCTCCCCCATTTCCAACCAAACATGATTATATCTAATTAAATTGTTCTCATTAGCTCCTGTAGTAGACAACTCGTACAAAATCAACACTTCATTTAAAACCTGCTGCAAAAATTCAAGTTGCCCGCCAATGTTAATTCTTTTAACTGCGTATGTTCCCAAAACGATATTGTTCAAAATATAATTGACTTTGTAAACCTGTGCGTGTGCTCCTGAACCAAGCGTATACGGGTCTATTTTCTTGAAAAACCGTTTAAAATATCCTTGATTGAATACCCCTTCAGGCAAAGAGTTATTAAGCGTCAGTTTGCACGCATGCTCCTCATTGGAAGGTAGTTTACCTAACAATTTGAAATAGTCGGTATGAATAAATGACTGTGATAAGTATTCCTGGGGTAATGATATATTGAAGAGGCCAGAGGAGGAATGCGAGCTGCTTCTCCTGGGCCCGGATTTATTGAATTCGTAGGTGCAAACTATCACGAGAATTTTGAAGGGAGATGGAAAAAATTAAGTAAATAAATAGTTTGGTAGGGGGGAGTAGGGCGAGGGGAATATTAGAACACAATATCGTCAGAATATGGGAAAATTAAGATCCCGCGTTGGAATTTCTACGAACATCCACAGAACTTCAACTCTTGCTGTGGGAACCTACACTTTGAATTTGTCAATACAGACTATTGATTTATAAATACATAGCACTCTATTTTAAGTTTCTTAAACGAACCATCAAATTTAGCAACTTGGTTTCCATTTCGTACTTTTCGTCACTTGTTATACATGCCAACTCAGCATCAGACTTTGTAGAAAGTAAATCAACCAAGTCCATCGGACTGTAAGACTTGCTAATTCCATTTGAACGGTATCCCACTGAATTTTCAAAGTCATCATCAATTTCTTTTTTGGATTTGATTTCTTCAAATTCTTTGTCCAATGGTAATGATTTTTCATTTGCATTCAACTGTGTTTTTGTAACCTTCAACCCATCTTCAGCAGAATTTGTGCTCTCACAAACTTTTGATCTCTTTGATGGGGCTAATGATTCCTCTGGATGCTCTCTCTTTCTTACAAGTGTTCCGTTGGAACTTCTTGATGACAGAACTTCTGGTTGCTCAATGATACCATTGCCATTTCCCTGTGAAACTGAACTCGTTTCTATGCCAGATATTTCATCATCATCTTTAGCGCTGGAGAAAGACTCTTGAACTTGTTCCTCTGGTTTCTTCTTCACAATTTTAACAATGAATTCTTGTTTAGGAGATACTGTCTCAATCGCTGATCTATTCTTAACTGGAGTAAGTTTAACAGTAAGACCAAGCCCTCCTTCATTATGTTGAATAACACTTTCAATTCCACCTCTGGTAAATGGCTTTTAGAACTTATCTCAGTTGCAATATTTTCATTAACAGTATCCACAGTGTTGATATCCAGAATGGAAGTAGAAGAATCAGCTGACAATTCAGGTATGTTACTTTGATCATATTCGTTACTTTCACTAACATCTTGCTCCTTTTGTATATTTGAATCCACTTGTAAATCCAAAGAATTATCAGAGTCAGTTGGTACACTAGTTTCTTGTTCTTGGGATGATTTGTCGTCTGATTCCTGGCTTTTCTGTAAGTGATTGACAACTATCTTTCCATTAACAATGCACGGATTTCTTTTATCCAATTCAATTTTGAAATTAGGATATTTTGAATAATCATCTTGTATCAAGGTACTCACATCAATACCCAAGACCGAGTAGCAACCCAAAAGTAACCTGTCAACTAGCTCGTGATTTTCAGAATTTTTTAACTTGTATTCCAAATAATCCTTCAAGAGCAGACAGATTTTGAAGAGCGTTTCACCAGAATATTGCAACGAATTTGTATAAATCTGGTCCATCAATGGAAAAATCTCAGCTTCGAAGTCTTGTACTGTCAAAAGTTCTAATGTTGCAATGAAATTGCTTTTCATCATCTTTTCAATCAAATTTATGGTAAATTGAAAAATGTGCTTATTAGGAGCATTTTTCAACAATAATAAAAGAAAGATGACGATAGAATAGTTCCAGGAAGTAATATTCAAGTTTTCAAAACAATTTAACATTTTTTCTGAATCAGACACAACGACAATTGTTTGAATTAACTTCTTGACAAATGTCTCAAACCCTGTATCAAAATATTGACAAATCTCCCCATACAATCCTAATTCTTCACTGGATAATTCCACTGTTCGTTTGGCAAGAATATCAGAAATTACAGCTTTAACATCTTCCATTTTAAGACCCAGCTGTACATAATCAGCAATAAATACAAGAATTTTTTTATGAGAAAGTGACTGAGTTATTAACTGAAAAATCTCCAAGTACTCTTCTTTCGACAAACTCTTTGAACAATTAGCAAGCACAGGAAGATAGATGTTATTACTTGTATCAATCTCATCTTGCTTATTTGCTCTCCTCACCAATAAAGACGATGTAAAAGTGTCATGTAAGTTTACAATTAATTTGATAGCCAAATCATGTGAAAGCGTATTTGTCTTGAAAAGGTGACTCAAGACGATAGGAATATTATCAATAATGTCAAATGTAGTAGGGGAAACCAGTGCCTCGTTTTTAACTATCGGTTTTATGCTTGCCAAAAAGGCAATAAAAAACCCAATTTTATCTTCCACATGCAAGTTTTCCAGAAGAAATATTAATATCATATTCTGCATTATTTTATCAAACTTGGAATAGATCCACCTGGGCGGCAACGAATTTACTTCATTAATTGAAACAGGCTCGTTCGACAAACAGCGCACCTCATTGTTTATAACAAGGGGATTAATTGTTGAATATAATATGGCAACAAATAGATTGTGTAATGTATCAATAACTTCATCCTCCATTTCCGCAGCATTGAAACTACCAAACAAATAGGTGAGAAGCTTCACTTTTGGCTTCATGACAGTCGTGATTTGTTGTTGTTTGTCTTTAATATTTGAATGGCCCATTACTGGATCCAATGTTTTCCTTATTTCATCCAAATCATTTCTGCACAAATTAAAAATTATCGCTTTCCAACAACTCAAAGCTAACACTCTAGCTTGAGGTACCTGCGAGTTGAAACAAAGTTTTGTGATTTACAACCATTTACTCAAATGTTCCCACCTTTCAAAGGATTCCCCTGAATACCCAACGAGCACCGTTAATGCAACCCAAATATCCATGGCCTCTTTAAATTGGCCATCGTGAATTAGTTCCAGAAGCCGGAAAAGCATTTCAAGTAAAACGGTGAACCAACTTCACAAATATTTAATAATAGCATTCCAAACCAATGGGAGATATTTTTGGCCATTATACCGGGGAAAAGATTCACAAAATTCTTAAAACACATAAATTGCTCCGACACCAATGATGAACTTGGGAACCTTTTCATATTGATCAATGCAAATAACATCTTCTCAGCCAAATCACCAGTTTCAAATAATGCCTTCTTTTTTTTGGCACTTAGCTTGCATTCTTTCATGATTACTAAATATGCAGATATGATCGCCTTCGACGCCTTTGGATGTGTAAGCATTACACACGCATGATGATATAGCCAGTCGATGTTGTGGAGCGATATTAGTTTGTTAAGTTCCTGATCTAAAATAAAATAGCTCATTAATTTGGTTGCTTGGTTAACTATTCTTATACGAAATGGATCATTTTTTGTAGGGGATCTATTCTCTTTGTCTTTGTTATCGTCGAACAACAAATCCTCTGTTGCCTCAATATCCTTTATTATCTGACCAGCTAGTAATGCAACATACAGGCTTTCTCGCTGTTTCTTTGTAGGACTATTATTTTTAAGTGGACTCGGAGTGGATCGATTTTTACGTGGACTGGCTACCGTTCAATGTGGCATATACCTCAAACCTCTTATCAAAAGACGCATCCTGCAATACAGTTATACACCCTTCAATCAAATGGTACAAATCTGGTGAATTTGGGGGCAACTGAACAATAGTTCCCTGTAGCCAAAAATCAGGGTTTTTGTGACCATATGACACATTTTCATTTGCTTTCCGCCATAATGAAGTGTTACTCGGATCGACTAACCTATTTTGAAATTCAGAGTTGCATGATTTTAGGATCGAACGACCAGAAGAATGGTTTCGGTCTGGTGTGCTAGGGATGTCTGATATTAGGTCATCTGAAAATGCAACGCTTTTCTTGGTTTTGATTGGAGACGAGGAAAGTGTATTTTTGGTAGGAGTCGAATTGTTCAGGCGCCTATCTATTTGCTTTATAGGTGAGGAATTCAAAGAGCTCGCTATCTCTTCTGACATTTGAGTATCAACACCAATGTCATCTTCAATTTTTTGCGTCCGTGAAGGACTGTTTTTATTCTCCTGTGATAGTTTTCTTGCTGATCTTCTTCTCCTCATCGTGACAATAGGTGATTGTTTCTTCGAAAGCAGCGCTAATTTCGTTTCCTTCAGGAGCTTCTTTCTTCTTGGTGGCATATTCAACAGTCTCAAGTAATTTAATTCTTCGTTTGCATACAAAAAGAAAAGGCTATTGCAATTTTTAACAAAATCAAGGAAACCCAATAAAAATAAAAATATCAACTGCAGGTATCTATAAGTCGACTTTTTTTCTTTACATTCTGGATGATCTGGTTCCAAGGAGAAAAGGTTTCAGGATTGAAGAGTAATTTTTTTTTGTGCAAATAAAAAAAATTCAAATGAAGCGCGTCTCGCATTTGGTAGCATATATACACTTTCTACTACTAAATATTGCTTTCTACATATGTTTTGCATTGTACTGCCATTTTAATATACATGCATACAGACGCTCTTCAGACGACGCATCCAACGGCATTAAATATCATGCTACTTGATGTCCACATCAACTGCATCATGATTTTCACCATCACTGTCCGCGCTGGCATCATTGGCTTCACTAATCACATGATTTTGAGGATCCTTTTCGGATACATCATCAGAATTTTCACTATTAATTTGTTCATCTAACCTTATTTTCTTTTCTTCAGGTGAATCATCATCCACAGACTCAGCCAAAGTTCTTTTTTGAGATTTAGCAATACCTTCTGAATCGTCTTCCTTTGTTTCATTATCAGCATTTCTTTCTTGATCTGAAACTGCTTTAGCTCGTAAAGCTTGGGTGGCTTTCAACCAGTCAGATGATCTTTGCTCTCTT
>OBCG01000059.1_pt1 | contig 9004 bp, 3 predicted proteins | sample 1481311 | NCBI WGS metagenome assembly OBCG01 (sample SAMN00990124, study PRJEB22392) | human gut metagenome | reverse complement strand
TGAGATTCTAAGCAAAAGCAAGAGCAATCATACTATTTTACAATAAAGAAAAGATACGGCCGTGATGTTTTTATCACTTTCACAAGACTTGGAAGGAAAGAGAAATTAATAAAGTGATACTGATAAACAACACATCAACTTTGATTAATAGCCAGAACCACATTGATAATTGGAGGTAATTAATTTCAAACTGATGGCAACGTGTTTTGCAACCAAATTAACTCAGAATTGATTGAAATGTGCACACGGCTAATTTCTTAGGAACCATATTGACATTCACTATTATTTGTATACTATATATACCCACATTTTTTCGAGATATTGTTTCAAAGGAGCTAGTAAATGTTTTTTACCTAGTCATTATAAGCATTGAATTGTTCAAAACCCCTTTGTCTAACTTGAAAATGAACTTGACAGTTTGTGTGATTGCAATAATTTTAGAACACTTGTATAACGAGACAGCCAAAATTTGGCGATCGTTGGGTCAATGGTGAAGTGGCGATCATGCTCCATTAGGGATTTTACTACTGTTCTTCTAACTGTGTGAAATCTGAATTTGGTGTGGTCCCGGGTTCGATTCCCGGTTGACCCCGCGTATCAAGCTTATTTTTTTGCAATTATTGCGTTCCGTGTTCCACTCTTTTCTTTTTCTATTTCTGCATTGCTGTGTAGTCTTTATTAGACTCAAAGCATTATGTTTGGTCCAATTCATTGTTCTGTATAAGCAACGAGATCAATAAGAATCATGTAGTTTGACACCAAAACTGAATCCTCTGTTAGCATCATCTCCTTACATACTGGTAATGCGAATACTGTTTTTGCTTTGCATGTTCAAACAATTGAAATTTGAGTATGATGTAATACAAGATTCAAATAGATACATCACACCACCACGACTACGGCTAGCTTGTATATTTGCTACCGACATGTTTTATCTCCGCTGTTCAACAAAATTTCGTACGAAAATGAATGCAGAGACGAAATTCAAGTCTTCACGGAAGAAGGAAACTAAAGGTGTACAAGGGTAAAGTACAACTACCAACGCTAATCCTACAATATGCTTGTTCTGGGGAACTACAATAATTGAATGAGCCTATTCCATGGATACTGACAAAAAAAAAGTAAGCTGGTCATCAATAAAAGAAGTTCACATTTTATGAGCAACATATATACAACAAGTAATTGCTGGGTTGTTGTTGTCGTCTACGACCTAAATAGATATAAGAAGATATCTTGGTTGTTCTAAATTTGGAAATCAGTTGTGGATCCCCTATATATTCAACTTGCCAGGGGAACAGAGTAGGGTCGTTTTTAGTTGCCTAATTCTTATTTTTTTTTTAAACCATTGAAACTTCCAAATTTATCTATTTCGTAGCAATAAACATTTTTCTCTTTCCCCACTCTTCTTGTTTCCGGTAGTTTCACGCTTGCTCTTTTCACCACAGATAATAGTATAGACATCACCTTTACCCAACAAAGGGGACTTTCAAAGTAGCATCATTCCACTCCACTAAATCTGCACGGTTACTCCGCCAAATGGGTTTTTGAGCTGCATGCTATAAATATGGCAGCGAACTCTTCATTCTTTCTAGCAGATAATTGTGCTCCACATAATCAATCATTTATACAATTTTGCATACACGCAGCATCAAAAAAGAAGGGTTGGATAGCATTAATGTGTTTAGCTAATTTATTCCTCTTATTCAGTTTTCATTTACTATATGCCAGGTTCTGCAGCGGATTTCCCTATGTAGTTCCAAGCACGGCCAGATCTACAAATCAAATTTTTCACACAAATCTCGAGCAATTAGTCAATAGTCCAGAGAATAAACAGATTTTTAGCCAGCTCAAGTTCTCCGATCAAGCATTTTACGATCCCCACGATAATGTCGTTGGAACAACCGAGTTCCCAGTTTTCAATCAATACCAAAGACAGCCCTATGTTGCCAATGGATACATTGGAAGCAGAATACCAAACTTAGGACAAGGGTTTACTTACGACCAGCTTACCAACTCACTGACAGCAAACGATGACGACTTGTTGAATGGTTGGCCACTTTTCAATAAGAGATATTCTGGCGCGTTTGTTGCTGGATTTTACGATTTACAAAAAAACACAACAGGAACCAATTTTGCCGAGTTATTAGAAAATGGGTATGAAAGTGTAATAGCTGCTGTGCCACAGTGGACTGCTTTGTCATTGAGTGTCGAAATATTGGGCAAAAAGTATACGCTCGACCCCTCGTTAGAGCATGAAGCAATTGGTGACATCACCAATTATGTCCAAAACATGTCATTGTCGGACGGAATTGTTACTACTCAGTTTACTTGGCTAAATACCTTTGATGTAAAATACGAAATTCTTGCTCATCGTGAGAATATAAATTTGGGATTGGTCAATATGCAAGTCTACAATCCAGGAAATGAAAGCGTACAAGTCATTGTTTCTGATGTGCTTGACTTTAATTCTTCACAAAGATGTCAATTGAATCAAATTTCACACGACAAAAATGGGATTTATGTCACATTCCATCCTCAAGGGTTGAGTTATATTGATGGTGCAATATACTCTACATTATCAGCCAATGGCCAGATTACCAGAGAACAAACCAACGAAACAGTCTTCCAAAATGTTGAACTTACTATTGAGCCCCATTCATGTGTCCAAGTTGCCAAATATGCTGGGATTGCGACTACAGATTTGGATCCAGACTCTTTTAAGACTGCAGATGACGTGTTAAAGTTTGCAAGAAAAGTTTCCCAAAATAAAAAGCATGGCGATGCTACTCAATTAGTTAACTCGCATAGGCTGGCATGGTCAAAGATAATACAAGATGCTCCTTTGGTTACATTTCCAAGTGACTCATTGTTAAACTTGGGAGCAAGAGCTTCGATTTTCCATTTGTTAGCAAACACGAGACCGAATGCCGAGGGTGTTACAGGAGCTCTTGGTGTAAGTGGTTTGAGTTCCGACAGCTATGGTGGAATGGTTTTTTGGGATACAGATTTATGGATCCTTAATGGAATATTACCATTTGCTCCAGACCATATCAAAAGCTTTATAAACTATCGAGTGCATCTTCACCAGCAAGCTATTGACAATGTACCTAGGGGCTATCAAGGTGCAGTATACCCTTGGACAAGCGGTAGATTTGGTAATTGTACAGGAACTGGACCATGCTTGGATTATGAGTACCATATCAATATGGCAGTTGCTATGGCTAGTTGGCAGTTGTACATTAGCGGAGCAGCCGATGACACATTTTTGGAATCTGTAGCATACCCAATCATAAATGATGCTGCAAGTTTCTTAGCTGAATATGTTGTCCACTACAATGATACCCTTGGCAAGTATACGACGAAAAACCTCACCGACCCCGACGAGTTTGCTAACCATGTAGACAATGGCGCATACACCAACACAGGCATAGTTTTGGTAATGAGATGGGCACAGATTGCGGGCAGCATTCTAGGAAAGCAAGTTCCTAAAATTTATCATGACATTGAAACAGCCATGTTTCTTCCAACTGCAGAGAACACACAAAATATAACTTTAGAGTACTCAGGAATGAATTCTTCAGTTGGTATCAAACAGGCAGATGTTATTATGATGACGTATCCCTTAGAAAACGAGTTGATTGACCAAGATCAAGCATACATAAACATGGAGTTCTATTCCATGAAGCAAGTAGGATATGGACCAGCAATGACATTCCCAATATTTTCGATCGTTGCATCAAACCTGGCATTCACTGGATGTGCTTCTCAGTCATACTTGCATATTTTCGATCGTTGCATCAAACCTGGCATTCACTGGATGTGCTTCTCAGTCATCCTTGCATAAGGCAATTCAACCTTTCCTCAGGGGACCCTTTGCACAATTTGCAGAACAAAATAATGACGATTATTTAACCAATGGCGGAACGCACCCGGCCTTCCCGTTTTTAACAGCACATGGGGGGTTTTTGCAAGCAATATTACAAGGCTTAACTGGAATGAGATTCGATTACACATTTGAGAATAACAAATTACAGCGTTTATTAAAACTAGATCCAATTGCATTGCCTTGTTTGGGTGAAGGTGTAAGGTTTGACAGTATCAAGTATGACAACCATACTCTTTCGATGGCAATTAACGAAACACATTTCACAATCAAAAATAAGGGAAAAACAACACCCAATGCACAAAACTATGTGACAATATTATTGGCAGAAAGAAATGCAATGCACGGAAAGTACACCATTAATGACGAAGATGAACAATCCTTTCCTTTGTTTGAGACGAGTGAAAGCTTCCCTGATAGCGTATCTGAATGCAACAAAGCAGGCTTTTTTAATATTACTGAAGGTGCATACGGAGACGTCTCTTTACTGATTAATGATGGAGACAATACAACAAGCTGGCAAGCCAAATATAACGATACAACAGGTAAGGTTCTTGTTGATTTGAAGTCTTTTAGAAATATTTCTAGTGGAACTTTTATTTGGGGAGACAAACCACCTAAAAGAGTAAAAGTTTCTAAATACTCAGGCAGCAGTTTTACAGCTGTCACCGACTTTTTCGCACAAGTGGATTTTGGTAACGAGTTGTTTAATGAGTATAAATATGCTAACCCAGAAGGAAAATTGCATAACCAAAGCGATGTGTTTGAAGAGGTGTATTCCGGGGATGTGAAGATTTCCGCTCCTTTTGACCCCGAAGAGTATTTCCAGGTATGGGTTCCAACAAGACATAACATCACCGAAGTGGCTTTGAATCTACAAACCCGTTTTTTGCTAATTGAAGTTGATGAGATTCACAACACAGAAGCCATTGATGGAGATTATGGCGGGGCAAAACTAGCTGAAGTTGTTTTTTATTAAAAGTAAATATTTAGAGTAGATCATTTACTTAATATTGATTTGTATACCTAGAGGTTCATTGTATAGATTCAGAACGATCCGCAATATGGGAAAAGACTCAGATTTCTACATCACCGTTCTCACATAACGCTCAGGGAAAGAAAACGAATACTATATATTAACAACGTACTTACACGACGAACATTGACCATTAAACCCACAGAATATCGGCTCTCTTGATTTTGATTCTATCTTTATTTATTAATTTATTTATTTACGTAAATTTTTTTTTTTGGTCATTTGATTTTAAACTCTTACTCTTAGTACATAGCCTCTGCCATAGTAATGAGACGCTTAAGTCCTGTATGCCAATTTCCAATTTCGTCACTGTGCTCAGTAGCAATTTGAAGGTTTACAGCAGTAGCATTTGCAAAATCTTTGGATTCCAAACTAGTAGCAACCTTCAAAAGTAACTCAATAACGCCATTTGAGATTTCTTCATTGTTCAAATGATCAAACAAAATATTGAGTCTTTGTTCCATATCGGTACCATGTTTAGCGTACTTCTCTGGTATGTTCGGCTTTATAGCCTCAAGCACATTGGTCAAAGAATTGTAAATTGGCAACGAGTTTTCCGGAATATGGGTTCTATCCCCCTTTGGATGTTTTGATTGGACTGGCAACTCTGGCTCTCTTGCTGGCGGTTGCTCAATTTTAGCAGCTGCAGGGGTTGACACAGCACGACCAACTGGAGGTGGTGGAGGAGGAACTCCATTGAAGGCAGGTTGTACAGGCATTGACATGCTTGATCCAAAAGGTTGTGGTGGTGGAGGAGCAGCCGAGCCTAATTTAGGTGCTGGTGGTGGTGGAGCAATACCAGCATGAGAAACTGATGTGCTTGGAGGAACTGCGTATGGATTCTTTGGTGGCGCATATGAAGGAGTTGAAGGTCCATTATTTGCCAAATGATGAGCTGGAGGTGTGGCGTACGAAATCTTAGGTGGTAATTGCTCTGTGACACTTGGTGCATAAGGGTTCTTAGCCAAACGAGGAGATGAATTCAATGTTGGAGACGCAAATCCTGATGATGGAGGTTGCAGAGCATCCGAGGTAACTGCAGGTGCATACTTATTCGAGACAGGAGTGGGTTTTGGTGAAGCTGGAACGGTTGAAGAAGTTGGAACCGTTGTTCTCGAGGTAGAACGACTGATACTTTTAGGCGGAGGTGGAAGAACATTCGTTGCTGAGAATGTTTTCTTAGGATAACCAGCAGATGAAACTGATCCAACACTTCCTGGTTGACTTGGAGCAGATGGTGGTTGTCCAGGAGACCCAAAAGCTGGAGCAGAAACAGGCGTAGGAGTAGATACCGGAGGAGTGGCAGCAGCAGCAGCTCTACGTGGAGCAGCCGTCTTGGCCTTAAATGTGTCTGGTAAATCATTCCAGCCTTCAGTCTCATGCTTGTAACTTGCTTTTGGTGAAGGTGGAGGTACACCACTGGTAGTACCACTTAAACTAGATGGAGTAGCAACTGGAGATGCTGGTTTATAAATATTGTTGCTTGGAGCATATGGATTAGTACGGGCATATGGATTTGACTTTGGTGCTGCACCAGCGTATGTTGGTTGGGCGTAGCCATAGCGATTAGGTTGCTGTTGCTGTTGTTGTTGCTGTTGCTGTTGCACTAATGGTGGTTGAGGAGCTTGAACAGGAGGAGCTTGAACAGGAGGAGCATAAGCTGGAGCTGGGACAGCATTAATTGATGCTCTAGTTTGACCCCTTGAAGAAGCAGGCTTGGCAATTTTTGCATTAGCAGATGACTTAACAGCAGAAGCAGGTTCAACAGCTTTGGAGGTTGCCTTTAATATTCTTTCCTTTTCAGTTCCAGAAAACTCGCTTGGCAACAACTGTAAAAACTTATTAGCCAAGTCAAAGTCTCCACTACCAGCAACCAAGTTAACAAATTCTAAAATTGCTTTAGCAAGTGGTTCAACCATTGGTCCAGAGAATTCACCGGTTGACTTTGTGATATATCTGTAGGTTGCTACTTTTTCAACAAAGTTGGTCAAGGCTTGAAGACGGGCATCTGAAGGAGAAGTGATTTCTTCAGATTTCAAACTCAATAATTCAGACTCATAATCAGGCAATTCTTGCAACCAGAGATTTTAAATTTTATCCAAAGCCCCACCTGCCAAATAACAAACAACAGCATCATTTCTTTTGCCATCTTTGGCTTTCAAGATACGATCACCCAACTCTGACATTTTGCTGTTATATTCAGACGAGTCAGTTGTAAATGAGCTAATACCAACAGCAACTTCTTTCCAATTCTCAACGTTGGCATGGGCAACAAGGTCAGTAACATTCTTGGTAGAGGCATTGTAAATGACACGAGAAAGATTATTCTCCTTGTTCTTTTTAAAATACGCATTCTTCACTTGTTGTTTAACATCATCTGAGCCATCCAAAGCCAAAACTAAAGCTTCCACAAGCTTCTTTTGCTCCAAACACGATGAAACAGCTTCCTCAGTCTTGTTACGCAAAATCAAATTGATCAACTTTTTACTGTCCTCGTTTTCATTATTTGTGAAAATCTTGAAATTTCCTTCAGGTACAAAAACTTCTTCTTTTTTGGCTGTTTCTCCATTACCCAAATGTTCAAAGAAATCATCTTCCCCATTTTCTTCCCCATTTTCTTCTCCATTTTCTTTTTTGGTTTCTGGAGAAGTTGCTTCTTTTTCATCATTATTTGCATCTTCGAACAACGACTCTTTACCTGTTTCAGATAGACGCTTCAAAACCTCCCAATCAGATTTGTTATTTTCATTAACGGTCTCTCCTTCTAACTTATCTTGAATGAGAGAAGAGTAGTTGTCATTTTTCAAATCTTTAAACAATTTTTCGGTTTTTTCTTGTCCCTTGGCAACAAATTTGTCAACCTTGACAGTGGATTTACCACTGGAGTCAGTATTGATTATCACCAATTTTGAACCAAATCCAAATGAAACGTTGCTTGGATTTTTAAGCCAATTAGGTGCTTGTTTGACTTCAAATACCGGCTGCTGGGTCTCAGTAGTTGATAATTCACTCCAAAATTCATTGTCGTCAGTTGAGGCGACTTTAGTGGACACAGAAGGTGAGGTGTCTTGAATGGTTTGAACAACAACTTTACCATCAAATGATGCAGTGGCAAAAATATCAGGAGCAGCTGGGGCAAACTTGGTTTCAAATGCCCAATTTGCTGTAGTTGGATACTCTCCTAACTTGATACCTTCAATAGGATTCCACAAGAAAGTCGAATTATCCTTACCACTTGAAAGTAACAAAGTTGGATCTTGCTTACACCAATCTAAGGATAAAACCCCCTTTTTATGACCTTCCAAGATCTTTTCTGGAGCATTGGAATTTCTCAAATCACACGTCAATATAAGGGGACAGGAATCGTTATCACTTGCAGTAATCAATTTTGTGGACTGGGATTTCCAGTACTAGCAAGAATATGACTAACTGAGTTGTTCCAAGAAACGAATGTGATTTCATCCATTGGTGTCATTGCTTGTCCTGGGGCAAATGGTTCACTGAAGGTTTTGGTATCCCAAATAAAAATTTGACCATTTGATCCACCAGTCACCAATACATGATTTTGAATTGGATTAAACTGCAAAGATTTAACAGCACCAGTGTGTTTATTGGATTTATGAACAGAAGCCTTAGCAAGGTCTTTTGTTTTAATTAAAACATCAGCATCCCAAAACTCAACTGTCCCGTTTTCAAAGGCACCAGCTAATAAGCCCTGGGGTCTGCCTTCAAACGGTTTTGACCAGGCCAATGCATAGAATCTATTATCAACTGTGGCGGAAAATATTGGTTCTGTCTTATTTGTTGGTGAGAATATATCCCATAACTCTAAAGTGGCGGATGAACTAAAGTTGATATCAACTGCACCTGCTACCGTACCGGCTGCTAATAAGGGTAAATTTTTCAGACTCCAAGCAAATGTTGAAGTACGTGCTATTTCACTAATCTTCACCATCTTTTATGAATATTTTTCTTTACTAATTTCAAAACAATACTTTAAAACAAAAGAATGGGGCAAAGAAAAAAAAAATAGTGATGCTTGATATAAAAGTGGAATTGACAGATAATATAAAAAGGAAGAATTG
>OBCG01000058.1_pt1 | contig 9036 bp, 9 predicted proteins | sample 1481311 | NCBI WGS metagenome assembly OBCG01 (sample SAMN00990124, study PRJEB22392) | human gut metagenome | reverse complement strand
ACGGAACAAGTAATCAAGGTCGCCATTGATGATCATAGCAAAAACAACAAGGGTTTTGTTATTATGGCATGGGGATCTCCTGCCCAGAAAAGGGTCGCAAAATATAGCAAACAGCTAAGTGATAGCAATCATTTTTTGGTTTTGCGAACTGTTCATCCTTCACCATTATCTGCTCATAGAGGGTTTTTTGATCTGAAGGTTTTTTTCAAATGTAACGAATGGCTAGCTAAACATAAAAAAGACAAAATCGACTGGGGCATTATTGACGGGAATATAGTAGAATGAAAAAGTATATACGGTGTGTTAGATCGTTTAAATTTTAGTAGACCTTCGTATATAGTATCTATGTAACTAGGATTATAATCCACTTTTTTTGATTCTAACACAGACTGTATAGTAGAAGTGAATTGCGGATACCGATCGATAGGTAAGAGAAGTGTTTTATGTCCTGATCTATTCGACAACGAGTTTCAATAGATAAATATAATAATAAAATGAAAAGAATATACTTATACTAATAACACAGCATTTACGCACCCGTCTCTATCTGGTTCATTGGTGATTTGAGCGTATTTACCCCAAACAACTTTACCCCCTGCAGTTACCAACCCCAATTCCGACACGTTGACCTCTATAATCGTACCTTTTGTTAAAACACCCAACTGTGTATACATTGGAGATTGCGGGTTCTTTTTCACCCCCAATATAGGTAGAAATACCGTTACCCCAAGTTCAGGATGAGTAACATTGGCTTTCTTCTGTCTTAATGCAGCAGGACGGATGATTCTCTCCATTTTCACTGGTCTACGAGTGAACCCTTCACCAACAAAAGTATGTTTGGTGATCATTCTCTTCCATGACTTTGATTTCGACTTCCCGGTTTTGATCACTTTGAACATTTCCTCTTCAGAAATACCTTTAACTTTAGGCAATGGAACTTGGAATTTATCGGCTTTTTCTAAACGTTTTTGTTTAATCGAACTTGAGATTGCCTTGGCCGTATTGTTAGTTTGACGATCTAATAAATACGTTGGCAAGGCCTCACCATCTTCGGCCTTTGGTGTTGATGGTCCCTTGACTTTACTTTCTTGATGAGCTTTGATCTTTTTCTTCATAGCAACCTTTTCAGCGTATCTCTTCTTAGCAAATTGTTTGGCTCTCCAACCCTTCAATGTCTGCGCATCCTTGGCCACCCTATGTCCCTCTCTGGCTTCCTTCTTTCTCTTTCTTTCTTCATAATCTAATCTTCTCCCGTGTTTCTTTATATGCTGTTCAATATACTCATTTTGTGGCATCGTTGATAGTCCTAATTAATTAAAGTGAAGTCGTAGAGGAGATGAGATAGGTCTGGCTTATTTTTTTTCTTCTACTAGCACCCAAATTTTTTCTTTTCTCTCTCATAAATCGATGGAGCACAAAACGAACCATTTGGATTCTTCGATGAGTTTGTTTGAAAAAAAAAAAAAAGAGCCCCACTTACACTACACACACGTTATTCAAACCCTTAACTTCAAACCAAGAGTATCGACCATGTCAAAGGTAGACACTGTATTAAAGGAAATCATCTCGTCTACCAAGTCAACTGAAGCTTCAGTGAAAGAGTTGATAGCTTTTGTCAAGGACTCGTCTTCCCAACATCCAGAATTGGTGCGGAACTTGTTAGCAAAATCAAACCTGCTGTTAGAAGGGGTATCGTTGTTGGGGTTGAAAAACGAATCGTTGGTGTCCTATATCAACAATATAGTGCTTGTTGTTTTGTCTCATCTAGAGCGTCTAGAAAGCGATCTGGAGACGGGATCCAGCGCTGTCGAACGATCGATAATTCAAAGGGTGACATTGGAAAAGGGCGTTAAACCTCTAGAAAAGAAACTCAGTTATCAGTTGGATAAAATGATCAGGGCATATGGACGGATGGAACAAGACGAAATCAAAGCTGAACAGAAGTTAAACGATAGAGGAAGTGGGGAGAACGATGAGAACGATGAGAACGATTCTGAGGAAGATTCTGAAGAAGATTCTGAAGACGACTCTGAGGACGACGAATTGGCTTATAGACCAGATGCATCATCGTTTGCTAAATTGACATCGGCCAAAACCAAACTGAAACCAACATCATCAGCAGTCTCTACATCGAATGAAAAGTATAGACCACCAAAGATATCAGCAATGGCACCTCCAACTGCAGTAAAGAGCCACGACCTTGATGCCAACACCACGTCGTCAAAGAACCGTAAATTACAGAGCATGGAAGAGTACTTGCAAGAGCAAAGTGATATGCCAATGGTGGAGGCATCGGTGGGGTCTACAATTGTGGAGCATGGAAGAGGTGGTGTTAAAACACAGCACGATCGTAAGAAAGAACGAGAGATACAAACGTATGAAGAGGATAATTTTGTCAGACTACCAACCAGTCAAACAAAGAAAAGTTTCAAGGAAAAACAACGTGATATCCGTAATCAATTTGCTGGTGAAGACTGGTCGATGTTTAATAATAACAAGGATGTGACCCGTCAAGGCACATCGCGAAAGAGAAAGGCAACCACCGTTTGGGACAAAGTCAAGAAAAAGAAGAATACTTAGATGGTAAGTAGACGCTGACATTTTGCTGCAGTATAGATTTTACTGACAGTACTTATTTGTAGAATGACCTATAGATACTTCATTTTTTAGTATATAGTCAAATCTTGGTTGTAAAACAGATTTGCGTAGTTTGATTATGCTTCAAAATGCGAGGTAGCAAGAAGGGCGATTGCTAAGTAGAAAATGTAAAGAGAAAAAAAGTTTACACATGTCGAGATCTTTTACACAGTTCCACAGTCCAACAAAACCGCAATTATCAATGAAGTCGTTGACATCAATCGCATTGATTGCTTCAATCATAGTAGCATTCTATACTCAACTTGTTTTGGGTGGTTCCTCGAACTTACCAAAGAACCCACCTGTGACAAACAAGGTATATTTCGACGTCGAGGAGGATGGCAAATCGATTGGCCGTATCACCATTGGTCTCTTTGGCACGGTTGTTCCAAAAACTGTTGAGAACTTCAGAGTCTTGTGTACCGGCGAGCTTGGACCTAGCTACGAAAATACCGTTTTCCACAGAGTGATCAAGGATTTCATGATTCAATCCGGAGATTTTGAATATGGCCAAGGGTATGGTGGTTATTCTCCTACCCACAACAATGGGAAGTTCGACGACGAAAACTTTGAATTGAAACATGACAGAAAGTACCGTTTGAGCATGGCCAATGCTGGAAAGAACACCAACGGGAGTCAGTTTTTCATCACCACTGCCTTAACAAAGTGGTTGGACGGGGCACATGTTGTGTTTGGCGAGGTCTTAGATGGCAAGGATGTTGTTGATTACATTGAAAATGTCAAAACTGGTAGAGGTGACCGTCCAGTCAAAGAAATCAAAATTGTTGCTTCTGGGGAGTTGAAGGATAGTGAAACCAATCCATCCAAAGATGAGCTTTAAAAAGAGTAAATACACGTATCCGTACATTTATATGTATATATAGGTACATTTTACCTCAATAGTATAGCCAGTTCATAGACTCAAACCCGCATCTTTATTTCCCTTTAACCCAAGTCTCTCAAGTGTGCTTCCCTCACCATATAATGGAATCTCATCGATGTACAAGTGATCATCATTCATCACCACATCATTCAACAACGTATCAAACACTCCGCTGGCAATCTCTGTGCTGGTTGAGATTCCATTGGACACTGTGCTCGGGACAGTAGCACCCAGTGGAGTCGTCAAAGTGATCGGGGTAGTAGTTGCATTCGTTCCAGTATTTGTTGACAGTGGCTTCGAGACAGCCGATGACTGTGATGGTTTCGAGGAGCTGCCGTGTATGGAGTTGATATAGGAATGACCCCCGTCTGAGATATGATAGCTTGTCATGTCATTTAATAGGTCAGTGGAGTTCTTTATCGACAAAACGCTTGCAAGGAGTCTCGATGACAACACATCGTAGATCCTCGGTGCCTGGTAAACATTTGCTCCTATTATGTAGTAATCTTGTAGTGTCACAGTGTTCTGGGGGTCCTGTCGTTTTTGTTTTCTGATTATCCAAAAATCAGGCTCTTTAGTATACGCAATAACAAACTCTATTCCGGTCATCTCACTCAACCGCGACTGAAAGTATTGGTGGAATGATACACCAGGTGGTATTTGTATCTGCTGGTACTGAAATTGCATCATCAACACTTGGTTGTTCGATGTTCGGTCGTAGAATGGCGATAAAGAAAAGTACTCCAACACATTATTGGTATTAAGCCCTCTCTCTTGTATGAACTCTGGAGATTTCCACTGTATTTCGTCTAATGATTCCATTTGTCTATTGTTGAGGGTAACTATATATCTATACTGTGGGTGTTGCTTTTTTGTTGCTCTATTTTTTTTTTTTTTTGCCAATTGTTGTAACTGACATCACTTGGACTTCCATAGCAAGATTACACTGTAAATTTTTCCAACTCACGGGCCAACCACACAGCTTCCTCACTCATAACAGACTCACTTCTTGCTACCCTTTCCTCGTCACCTTTGGAGAATTCGTTCTTTTTGGTCATCTGGTCAATCTGATACTGTGACTTTCTCTGGAAGAACTCCTGGTATTCGCGTTCAAGATCCTTGCTCTCCAACATGGTGTGAATCAGGTCACCATAGCCGTCACCTTTGTGTCTGGGTATGATGTGGGTATGCAAATGTGGCACCGATTGGCCAGACTCGGGCCCATCTTGTATTGCTAAGTTTAAGGAGTCAGCCTTGTAAACCTTTTGTATAAACTTGTGGATCAACTGCAAGGTATGCATATAATCGACAGACTCTTCAGGCGACAAGTCGCCGAACCGTAACACATTGGTACGCAAAGGAACCACCAACACATGACCTGGCACCAACGGCTTGAGATTCACTAGCGCATACGTATACCTTGACTTGTAGAATACCTGCTTGCTCACTAGGAACCGGTAAAAGTAAATCTCTTGAGATGTCATTGTGGCTTTGTTTGTTGAAGAGATAAGAGAGCGAAAAAAAAAATAATAACATTGAAAATACTTGGGAGAGAAGAATATCGAAGTGCATTTGTATCGGCATGAAACGCAGCTCTAGTATAAATCAGGCTCGAATCAAACAGGCACATTACAGAACTTAGAGCAACACAAAACAAAGCTTGTCTAAAATGCAATCTATTTGCTATGAAACCATAACGAAAAAAAAAACGTACATATATATCTATAAATCCTGTTTATTTGTTGACTTTGTTGAAGTATTCCTTGGATGCTTCTGGGCTTGGCTTGATGGTTTCATCACCTGGGTGCCAGTTAGCTGGACAAACTTCACCGTATTTTTCAGTGAATTGGAAAGCCTCCAACAATCTCAAGGATTCTTCAACAGATCTACCGACTGGCAAGTCATTGATGGTGATTTGTCTCAAGACACCCTTTGGATCAATCAAGAAAATACCTCTCAAGGCAACACCTTCTTCTTCAATTAAGACACCGTAGTCTCTGGACAAGGAGTGGTTGGTGTCAGCCAAGACTGGGAAGTCGACTTTGCCAATACCACCGTCTTTTCTGGCGACATTGGTCCAAGCCAACCAGGTGTATTCGGAGTCAGTAGAGGCAAACAAAACTTGAGCATCCTTTTCGGCAAATTTCTTTACAGCTTCGGAATAAGCAATAATTTCTGATGGGCAGACGAATGTGAAGGCCAATGGAATAAAGGCCAACAAGACCCATTTACCTTTGTATTGTTCTAAAGTGACTTCTTCAAAGACACCATCAACGACGGCGGTTTTCTTGAAACTTGGAGCTGGTTGTTGAACGACTGGAGCCATTTTTGTAGTAGTGTATCTATGTATGTGACTAATTAATTAGTTGATTGAAATAAAATGCAATAGAGCAAAAGAAAAGAAAAGAAAAGAAAAGAAAAGAAAAGAAAAGAATTAGAAAAAAAAAATCAGAGATTGGAAGTACAATTGAGCTCATTATATACTATTTTCCAGTTTTTATTTTTTTTGGCTTGATTGTTGCCGATGGTTCAATTTCTCTCGTTACAAATCGTTTGCCTTTCATATGATTTCACATATACTCAATTGTGTGGCATATCTTCCTTAATATTCCGGTACTTCTGTGCAGGTGGCGCGTTTTTTCATTGGTGAGTGAGAGCTACAATATGTGCGGACATTGTGCAGGAATATCGACCCAAAAAAGGTCTAGGTCCACCAGGGTGATTTGTAATGAAGATGTGGATCTAATTGGCCCACCCAGTGCGCTCTTATTTTTCCCGCCTAGACCACAATAAATCTGCAATTTGATTACTCAGGTGATAGTAATCTTACCTATTGGGCATAACAGACACCTTTGGCTTAGGGCTAGTAAAATGGTCTGTTGCGCTGTGTGATGACAAAGCGAATTCTAGAATGAGTAAGAACCGAGGAATAGTATGGTAATTTGGACACTCTTTTTTTTCTAGGGAAATAGTGGGGAAGAAATGAAACTATATTTTGATCAGATAACAGATTAACCGATTACGGAGTTTCCGTCATGCCTATTTCCACTTTTGATGTTTCGAGTATAATCAATATATTCAGTTTTTTGTCTTCTCATATAGCTGTCATTGAATCTGGTCAGGAGGTTTAGCAACTATTCAAGCACTGATTTACGAACAGTATTAAGATTTTTAACCATTTTTTCATGCTTCAGATCCAACACGTAATTCAAAAAGCCTTCATTTCAATATTTCAAATACCGTACAAAATATTACCAATTATGATGTAAACCCACTTAATAATTTGACCTAATCGGTATCTACACACCAGTGTTTAAATATTACGTGCCAAAAAAATTCTATTATCCAAAAGTTTTTACTCTACAAGAAGATTTTAAATCACCTTATAATATTTACTAGTAATACATATATACAAAGAAGAAATAAACTCTAGAAATTGAAATATCTATAATAACGAAAATAACAAAGTCAACGTTTGAGAATGATGAAAAAAAAAAGTGACCATATGATTTGGTACAATCCCGTTTGAATAAAAACAGAACTAAAAAAACGACACCAAAAATGATCATAAGAAGAAGAATAATGCAACGCTAATAAATTTAAGCAACCAGGAAGGATGTTTAGTGGCGGATGAAGATCCGGCATAAGTAGTAATAAGGGGTTGATTGTAGGAGGAAGTTGCTACTTGTTGAATTAATGTGGTTGGCTGTGAGTTTGAAGCAGCACTGTCTCCATTTATCGAAGCATCAGTTGTTTTAGCCATCGTAGTCAGTATTGACTCTGAATGAATCAAGGAATTTGGAGCTTCCGATTGTGATAAAGTAGCGATAAATCCATTATTGGTTTCATTGACTGAATCAAGACTTCCAATAGATTCTTCAATCGACTTAGTTTTGCTTGGTTGATTCACAGCTGCCGACGACTTATCATCAAACGTCGAAGTTACCACTGGGTTTGCAGTCAACACTGAAGTAGAATCTGTTGGAGCAGCCACTTGAGATTCGGTCATGAGGTTATTTGTAGAACCTGAATTAGCGTATGTACTACCTTTGGCTTCTTCAGTTGAATAGCTTAGTCTGTTGTCAGTTGAAGTAGGTGGAGAAGGAATTGCTTCTGCACTTGCTTCACTTTTAACTGTTCCACTTGATTCGGTAGCATGATTTGATGATGAACTTGTTGATCTTAAAGATGTTGCAATATTCAGTGGAGTACTGGCAACATTGCTAAATGAATTTTCTCCGAGTGTTGCAGTAGAAGCTTCTGTTGAATGTACTGATAAAGATGATACTGTAGTGACGTCCGTTGTAGGAGAAGTTTTAATAGTACTTTCTCTATCAACTTGTTTTGATAAAACACTATTATCACTAGAAAATATTTCAGAATGACTTGACGGAGTTGAAGTAAAAGTGTTTGGTTCGTTATCTTCGATAGTAGTAAGTTCAGTAGTAATAAGTTCAGTAGTAATAAGTTCAATAGTAATATCTGATGTAGAACTCAATTTTGTCGACAAATAACTGGAACTTAACATTACTCCCGTTTTCTGAATTGACAGTTCTTTGATGGAAGCAGTACTTGTGTGCAGCGACCCAGCATTAATATTGCCAGTATCTGAGTTTGTTGTTGAGCTAATGCTGGTATCCGAAGAAGTACTGTCATCAGATGATAAGGTTGACGTTTCAGATAATGAAATTGAATTTACTACTGTATCTGACACAAAAACTGATAATTTAGTTGAAGAACTAGCACTTGTTTGCAGTGAGTCGATATTTGGATTGTCAGTAATAGACTGTTCTGCTGAGGTTGGTGTGCTGGAAGCAACAAAGCTAGAAGTTGTCGTCACATCACTAGTCTGTTCACTGTCTATACTAGACGATGGCATCCCTGTTACAATACAGCCATCTCCGTTATCACGACGACAAAATGTCACAGTAGAAGAATCTGTGCCAATACTGGATGTAGTGTCAGTAGATTCCAGCAAAGTATGTGTGTCATCATTAGCTGACTCACTTGCCATTGATGGTGAAGCGACAGATGAGCTTTCGGATTCCGATGCATGATATGTTGTTGAGTTGACATAATGTGGATATATCAAAGATAATGAACTGCTTGAACTCAATGAAAAAGATGGGGCAACTAATGTAGAAAAACTAGATGAAGCCGAAATATCACTTTCGTCACTGAATGGCAGAGATGATGAGTCAGAATTCAAACTAGAAGATGAATCAAAACTGCTTGTTGGGTCACTTGTAAGAGAGACCAAATCACTAGAAATCTCAACAGTAGATGCTATTGATGAGCTTGATCGGCTATCTGGCTCCCCTGCTATAGTGTGTGGAAAATCGTCACTTAGCAGAATTGTGCTAGATGGGTAATAACTGGAAATATCAGAGTTCAAAATAGAACTTGCATCACTTGACACTAAAATATCGGTGACTGACGTATTGGATTCCTCACCTGAGCTTGATGTTGTCTCCTGACTTGTGCTAATGGAGTTTGATACTGACTGTACCGACTGA
>OBCG01000057.1_pt1 | contig 9132 bp, 7 predicted proteins | sample 1481311 | NCBI WGS metagenome assembly OBCG01 (sample SAMN00990124, study PRJEB22392) | human gut metagenome | reverse complement strand
CGATGTTAGTCAAATCTTCTATTGGCCGACTGACGTCACTGTCTTCCAATCTATCAAGGTTGTAAGAACTAAAAGTGCTAGATTTGGATATCGTCCAAATTTTTCGGGATCTAGTTTCATTTCGTGCCCATATAAAGTTCTGAATGGGTTTTTTGGAATGGATTATTTGTTTTGGGATAAATTTTCTTCCTAAATTGTAAATCGTGATGGTAGGATCATCGTTTAGATACAGACACGCAATATCGTAATTATATAATGTATTTGGTTTTGCTTGTTTGTTTTCTTCGAATTCTTCTGCAGTTTCTTCTGTATTTGTATATGTACTCCATCTGACCTTCACAACAGGACCATAAGTGTTGATCAAGTTTTGTGGAGTATTTCTTGACTGTCTCTCGCCATAATTGAAAATAGAGATTCTTTTATCTCTACCACCAGTCACCACAAGCTCTTTTTCTGGATGAATATGTAAAGACAACGCCGGCCCTGTATGCAAATTCCATTTTTTCTCGGGGCTATAGACTTTCCCGCCACTTTTCGTTCTCAAATCAAACTTGCATAATGCACCAGAATCGTGAACTGATAATACACAAATCTTGTTCCTAACTGCGGAGTGAGGAGAATACTGACACGCTCTTATAGGGTCAGAATGCAAATTTGCTTGGACTGTCATGACTGGCTTTGTAGAAGAGCTCCTCAAATCCCATAATTTGATTGTCCCATCTTGAGATCCAGATAGCAATTGATTTTCTGATTCAATGAAATCCAAAGAATTTATGGTTCGATTATGATCGGAATACTTGCCAGTCACCTTGCTTTGTCCATTTGGCGATATCTTATAAATCGAAACTACCCCATTCGATAATCCAGTTGCTATGGTGTCCGCAAAAGTCTTTATCGTGTTTACATTTATCAATTTATTTGGAGCACGGGAGTTATAAATTGATTTACTTTCAAGTAAATTAATGCCACTAATTATTCGTTGCTGAGATTCAGAAACACACAATAGTCGAAGATAGTTTTTTCCTCCAATTACAACATGGTGTTGCAAATCTCCACTATAGCCTCCAATCAGTAGTGAGCAATTCAATTGGGACAATGATATTATTTCCTTATCACAATAATAACTTAGTCTATTATTGTTCGTGTCTTGAGTATTATACTGACTTGTTTGTTTTTTGGATCTTGATGAACTTAAGGATGATGACGGCGATATCTCATGAGATTGAGGAGTGCTGCTATTAGTACTTAAAGTTCCGTATATGTTGAACGCAAACTTTGCTAGATTGCTTTGCCCATGGGAGTTTGATTGTGACATGATCGTATTGTTGCTGATTGGATAGACGAGTTCCCCTTTGGGTTAGTATTGATGGAATTCGTTCCTCACGAAGATAGTTGGTCCACTCCTCCCCAAAAGGAAAAGAAAAAAATAAAAGTTACAAACAAATACAAAACCTGAATACGTAACATTCTAGAAACTAAACAAAAAAGACTAAAACGACATTTTATCTTGAAAATGTTCTCAACTGCTTACAAGTTTGCTAAAATGATTGCCCAAGCTGGATTATCTTTAGGTGTTGATTATCTTTAGGTGTTGTTGCTTTAATTGGATTGTATACTTATCAGAATAACTTTATTTTTCCAGCCTCATTGAATGACGGACATGGGTATTGTGCGACTCCAGATGAATACAACATGCCGTATGAATTAATCAATTTACCTACTGAAGATGGAGAGTTATTACAATGTTATCTGTTGAAACAAGATCCCCATAGCCCCTCGTATTCTAATAAGACAATTTTGATACTATCACCTAATGCTGGAAACATTGGTCATGCCTTGCCCATTGTATCTATATTTTACAAGAAATTTGGTTATAATGTGTTTATTTACAGTTATAGAGGCTATGGCAAATCAACAGGAAGCCCATCAGAAAAGGGATTGAAAATGGATGCCGATAGAGTAATGCAATACTTGACAAAGGAAGATAGTCAGTATCAACAATCGTCTATTATATTATACGGAAGATCTTTGGGAGGTGCAGTTGCTATATACATTGCTGCTACTAAAACATCTTCTATTCATGCCATGATATTGGAAAACACATTCTTGTCTATTAGAAAAACAGTGCCACATGCTTTTCCATTGTTAAAGTATGTGGCTGGATTTGTACACCAAACCTGGGATCTGGAGAGTTTAGTACCCTTAATCTCACCACAAGTCCCCGTGTTATTGTTGTCGGCAAGAAAAGATGAAATTGTACCTCCACTGCACATGGATCGAATTTACGAGTTGCTCAAAAGTGAAAGCAAGGGAATGTTTGAATTTGAGAATTCGAGTCACAACGACACTGTTGTACAAGAAGGCTACTGGGATAGAGTACATTCTTTTATAAAAAATAAGGTAAACCCTGTAGGGTTTTAAAGAAATCTTTAGACTAAATATACACTACAAGTTTGTGCCCAAAATATTACAAAACAATTTGAGGTTCAGCGCCTCTAGTATTGGAAGCATCATGCGACATGAATTCAACTTTTTGTTCATCGTTTAATTGCAAGACTTTCTTCAATCTCTCACCGACAGTCTTTAATTTGGATTCATCACAATCTTTGGTCCAAATACCGACTCTGTAAGCTTGCTTTCTGATATTCAACACAATCCCATTGACTTCGTTTTCTTCATCCTCAATGGTTTCACCAATAACTGCCAACAAACCTCTTAACCACAAATCATTTATGATTGGATTGACTTCCAGTTTTTTGTTGAAGGAGAATTGCCATTTACCACCTTTTGAGTTAGCCTCATCTTCCCATTCCGGTCTAATTCCTTCTTTGAACAAATGATAATCTGATTTCAAAGGTAATTGATTTGCTGGTGGAATCGAGTTGTAAATTCCCCAAAATTCTTCAACAGATGAGAAAGTTATAACTGGCTTTAATAAATCATGCCAGTTTTCACTCTTGTTGGTTTGTGGTTTAGTGTACCATAATGTCCATCTACTGTTCAATGGATGCTTTGCATTAAATTCTTCTTTGGAATCAAAAACAGTCTTGGAATCTAATGACAATTCTTCAGTTTTTTGAGCTAATTCTTCAGACATAACTAAAAAAACAAGGTTAGCATTCAGTTCAGATTCAAATCACTTTGTGTGTATATACTTACTTTACTATTTGATCAACAATATTTGTGGAAGTTCTGGTTTCTGGTCTTTCCGTTAATTTTTTTATTTTTTTTGACTATTTTTTCTATTAAACGCTGATGGGAAACAACAACGCTAATAACTTTTTTCTATCTCTCTCTCTATATTAACATAGTCAAGAGCAGGCCAAAAAAAATTAAAGTAGAGAGAGAGAGAAAGAAAATTTTTTTTTTCTCCTTCTTCACTAAATTCCACTCCACTCACCACAATAATGACTGGTTTGGTTGAAGTTCACACACGACTAACTAAATTTAAAAACCAGTAATGTTGAAAACCTAGTCAGCCAGCTGTATCCTCCCCATTTTATAATAAACCTAAAATCAAAACAATACCACCAACAATGCCTGTGTACAAACTCTCAATGCCGAGGAAAACATTGTTATTGCTTGGGGCTATGTTAGCATTGGTAATAGTTGTTTGACTATATGTTTTAATACCACCAACACTTCCACTCAAAGAACCCAACCCGATCTCTCCGCTGGCCACCGATTTAGCATCTTCACTACTATGGGTACTTATAAACTTTTGAGAGTAAGCTGTAGATATTGTTGCAAGTTGACCACCAATAGTAGTTGTAACCCATACCCATGTAGTTGTCTTTTTGGTTTTCGAATCGTCATCACCACCATCATTTTGATTTGCCAATTCAAATACACATGCCAAATAACACGAAATTATGATTAGAAACTTGTTGAAATTCATCTTTTGAAAATGTACGACTCAATAAACAAATGGACGGAACTTTAAATCTATATTCTAATGAAAAATGTATCAAACTGGTTTGAAACTCAAATAATCTTATTATATTTTCTAGATGAACCCTTATATGGAAAAAGGTTGCTAAATATTATTGATAATGTTGAAGAAAAAAACTGGGCTTATTTTATTGCAATTTGACGTTTGATTTTATTTTTTATTTTGTTTTCTATTTTTTTATTTTTTTGAGGAGGGAGGAGCAGCAACACAATAAAAAATTATTCACAAGTACACACATTTCGTGCTTTTTGCTCAAAAAGCCCAAGACACGTGACAAAATGTTTTTGTGATACATTCTTACAATGATGCGAATCTGAAAAAAAAAATACCTCGAATAAAATGAAAACCAGATGAGCTTCTTCGGCTTACACTTTCAACTTAATTCATTGACATTGAACATTTCAAATATGGCAAAAAAGTCTTTATCAGAGCAAATTTCTAGTTTATATACACCAAAGACTGATTATGATATTGAGGATCATGATTTAGATGTATCTAAAGACAATGGCATTTTTCAGCATCATGACGGTGGTTCTGAAAACGAATCTGAAGACGAGGATACTGGCTTAAGAAATGAGCATTATGTTGAATCTTCAAAATCAAAGTTGAGACAACAGAATGAAGGTGTGAACTTGGGGGAAAAATACGTGGGCAATGTCACAAGCAGAAGCAAATTGTATGACGATGAGGATGACAAACAACCAACAGAAGCTAGCTCCGGAGAGGAGTTAGATGCTGAATCAGCGGAAGAAGAAGAGGATGAAGAATCTGAAGATGTAGCAGATGATGATGAAGATGACCAAGAGTCAGATCGCAGTAGCTCAAGTGATGCAGAGAATGACGAGGACGAGAACATTTCACACAAAAGGGAATTATTAAAACAATTAATGAGCAAAGAGAGAAGTCACATCGTTAACAGATTATCCCTTAGTGACTAAAGCCAAGAAACAATTGTATAGTTTGTTGGATCATTTATTCACACTTAGAAACGAACTAGACGAAAGTACCTCAGTCAAGACCCCCAAAAAACGATCATTTGCTAAATATTCGGAGGTTACATCTGCTGCAGATGCACAATTGAATTCCCGTCGTAACCAAATATTAACCAAGTGGTCAGCTAAAGTTGCCAATTCATCCGGTAGAAATGCCATGAATGCTAATAAATTCAAAACTATAAACCAATCTTTTGAACAACAGGTTAACAACAACTTGTCTGACATGGATAGATTAATCAAAAGAACAAAATTGAACCGAAGAAACGTAACTCCCATTGGTTATACCACCAAAGAGGAGGATGATCATGAAAATGGCAATAAAAACAAATCTATCGACGAGGACGACGACGATATTCCCGAAGATACTTCTGTTCGTAAGAAAACCCAAGGCTTGGAAAATGATTATATATTTGATGACGAAGATTTCTATAGAGTATTGTTGAATGATTTAGTCGACAAGAAAGTGCAAACAAGTGATCCAACATCAGGTATAACTATCAGTTTAAGAGCTGCTCAAAAGTCCAATAAATTGAAAAATAATGTTGATACAAAAGCATCTAAAGGTAGGAAATTGAGATATCACGTGCAAGAACCAATTGCTAATTTTGAAACTTCAAGAGGCAGCTGGAGATGGAATGATGATCAAATTGACGAGTTTTTCGCATCTTTATTGGGCCAAAAGGTCAATATGAATGAGATAGATGATGAACAAGAAGAAGAACAAGAGAATGATGATAATGATATTATTCCAGAGGATAACGGAATCCAGTTGTTTGGTTAAGTGGGAAAGTCATAGATAATATAGGGCTGTATAGAAACAAGCACAAGTCGCATAGAGTGTATATACAATGTACTAATATTACAACGCTCATATAATCCAAAGTTCTACGTTCATAAAAATCTTGACGATAATAAAGTTGATTTTAAAATAATAGCACTCACACACCTCAACCAATGCATCATTTATTCAAATCTATTTCACAACTAGGTTGAACTCACTTTGGACAAATTGTTAGTAATTCATTTCCGAGAAACAATAAAGAAGGTCCAATTATAGTTTTGTTGTTTATATTGTCAGACAAAAAGATAAAGGTAGCTTGGGTTTTTCCACATCGACATTACGTCTCGAGCCAAATGCACTCGGAGTCATCATTAAAACAAATGAAATCACTATAACTGAGGAGTAATTATCACATACTGTTATATTATCGTCCTTATACATATAAGTATAATCAAATCAACGAGAGGTTAATAGTAAGAAGAAAAGAAGAATCGAAGAAAAAATTTTTTTTTCGGTCCCATCGTTGTTTTTTTTTATAGTGTCAAAGTCGTCCTTGTAGATTGTGAATTTGCTCACTGACATTTGTTGTGTTATTTTGTTTGATGCGGAAATATTCAAAGTGTTATTTTTTTTAGGGCTAATACGACAACACCACTTGTCACCACTAACATACAGAAAATGGCCTCTGATAACAAGTACAAATACAGGATTGAGATTCTGCAGATGATGTTTGTGCTGGGAGAAGCAAATGATCCACCAATAGAAACAACATCGATAATTGAAGATATCGTACGAGGCCAAGTTATTGAAATATTCAGGCAATCAACAAAAACAGCAAATTCTCGAGGTAGCAGAAGTATTATACCAGAAGACGTGATTTTTTTGATTCGACACGATAAGGCAAAAGTGAATCGTTTACGAAGAACTGAATCCTTGATTGAAAATACCAATGATGTTGGTGTAGGAGCCGGTGGCCCGTCACAATCCCAATCAAATGATTCTTCAAAAATGCTTTCAAGGTACAAAAAGTCCAAGATAAGATTGCCTTGGGAATTGCAATTTATGTTTAGTGAACAGCATTTAGAAACACAAGAAGAAAATGAACTTATCGATGACGAAGAGAAAGCTGCCTCTATAGCGAGGTTGAAAAAATTGAAAATGGCAGATGATCGAACTAAAAATATGACTAGAGAAGAGTACGTTCATTGGAGTGAGTGTCGACAGGCGTCATTTACTTTTAGAAAGGGTAAGCGTTTTAGAGAATGGGCCCAAATGAGTCAATTATGTGATACCAGACCCAATGACGATGTTATTGATATCCTAGGGTTTTTAACTTTTGAGATTGTGTGTTCCTTAACAGAGGAGGCCATGAATATTAAAAATTCCGAAGATAAATTACATCATATACAGAGACTAAAACAAATTGTCGACAATAAGGAGAAACCAGTTAAGAGAAAATACTTATTTGATAAACCAGACGAATTCACCACTCCAATAATGCCATATCATATAGAGGAAGCATGGAGAAGGTTACAATCAACTGATTTTAAACACAAAGCCGCAAGAGCGTTTGGTGGTGGTGTACTTATATTATTATAAATCTCTATTCATGGTGGCGTCTAATGTAGTTTTATGACAAAAGTCTCGATATCTGAGAAATCTTTTAATACTAGGCTTGCCTTCCGCTAGGACTTCTTTTTCAAGCTGATCAATATTGTTTTGGAACTGACTCCAAAGTCTTGCCATTGGGAGCAAATCGAGAATAAACGAACTATTTGCAATATGGTTCAAAAACGATGTATCAGGGATTCCTATAGTATCTAAGTGTGCATTAGACTCACCACCACCAGATCTAGTTGATCTCCTGAATTCACTATTAGAAAAATACTTCATTCTCGATCCAATGAATCTATTTGCTTCATATCTCAAATCATTCATTAAAAATTTTCGTTCAGGGACAGAAAAGTCCAATTCAAATCCTTCCAACTTGTGATTCAACTTCTTTCCTATATTCAACTCATACGGTAATGTATGATTACGGGAATCATCTACCCAGTAAACATCATCCAATTCGTTCAATTGTAATGTATGTGCTAACTGGGAAATAGAATTTACTCCAATGACATCACTACAAGAATTGATATCAAGTAGATGTGAAACGTCATTAATGTTTTCCAACGCTTTTTTCGTTGACGAGTCAGACACCCTGGTAACCACAGTTAAACTTTCAGGTCGATTGGGACACATAATTTGACAATTCATAAGACACCCACAAGGATATCCCGGGCTACATCACAATTGTAGACTAAGCAACATAACCAAAGATAATCGACAACCAAGTTTTTCAGAATCACATAATCATCCATAAAAATAATGGACTCGTCATGCTGAGCAAACTCAATCAAGTTTTTAGGGATATTCCAAATCTCCTCGCATGTCAAAACAATTGGTCTTTTGGAGATATTGATAACTTCCTGAACTACCAGCCAGAACGTTTTATCTTGTTCAAACAAAACATTTACGTCTTCAAGCAAAATCACTCCTCTATGGAACTCTTTAGTATCACGCACAACTTCCGTAGTACAAAGTTCTTTTAAATTGGCAAAAATGTCCTTACGGCCTCTATTTTGACCAGTGTTGATTTCATGAACAAACCCATCTAATTCATTCATAGCAGTAAACACGGCCGTAGATTTTCCTGAGCCACACGATCCTTGGAGTATTAGAAACGGAGAATAAACTTCTTCTTCAGTTTCCTCGTCTTCGTAATCATATACAATGAAGGATTCCTGACGCCTTTGCTTTATCTTTTGTTTGATATTCTTTATTGGTGCTTGAGATTTTAGTTTAAGAAAAGAATTAGAAATCCAATTATAAATATCATTCTTGTTCTGTTTATGTATGAGTAACTGATTCATTTTTTGTGGTTTAAATGTCTCTGTCCACATTCCTTGCTTGGGTTGGCCAATCATATCAAAAACAAACTCAAGAGCTGGTGATCTTGATAAGTTTGGTAATTTGGACAGTGCATACTGTCTCAAGTCAATTTTATCTTTGATCTGATAGTGATATCTAGAAGTCAATTCCCTCGTGAATAAATCGGTAAAAGATTCAAAAATTTTGGTGTCAACATCACAGCGGACATTTCTATTCCTTTCTTCCAATAAAAGCTTCCTAGGATTTAAAACTTCTTTTTCATAGATATGGAACTCTTCCCTTTTCAAGGCTTTTGGTAGTATTATGGTGTTTTTCAATTGTTGCATAGATTCTAACTTGGTGGCAGATTTGCTTGCCTGCATCATACTAGCAAATAAAGAAGCACCTGTTTTGCCCTTGGTATTGCTCTTGTTTCCTTTTGTTATTAGTGGGTTGTCATATTGTTTAATTTCAGCTAGATGCTTTGA
>OBCG01000056.1_pt1 | contig 9330 bp, 10 predicted proteins | sample 1481311 | NCBI WGS metagenome assembly OBCG01 (sample SAMN00990124, study PRJEB22392) | human gut metagenome | reverse complement strand
GTATTTACGCTCTATATAAAAAGAACCGCAGGTCTCTTCAGATCTACGGATTTTCCCCATGCCACGAAATTAGCATCATGCTAGCAAGTTAAGCGAACATTGACATGATATATTAGTGGTTAGCTATATTTTTTACTTTGCAACAGAACCAAATTATTTATAAGTAGGAAGATAGACGACATTGATAACATTATTTTTGGTAGAAATCGTCCAAAAGCTAACGTAGTGCAATTCATAAAGTAAGCATTTAATCATGTAAAAGAATGGAATGGGGAAATAACCAAATCATGATTTTAAGAAGGTTAGTATGAAATTATAGTATTGAGTGATTATTTAATGATTGCTTTAAAATTTTAAATAATTAGAAATATGTGTATAAAAAATATTGTGTCAAATAATCATATTTAAAAAGTTGTAGTTATTAATAGTTCTAAAATAAATTTTGTGAAGCTTTTTGAATGTCTAGATTGAATTAAGGTATCATACATGTGGTATAATGCCTATATTAATAGTCAAGTAAATAGTTAGGGGAGAAGTCACATGTATAGTGTCAGACAAGCAACTGAAAAAGATGCTGTAGCGATAAGAGATGTTGCGACAAAAGCTTGGTATAACACATATTTAAATATTTATGCTGCTTCAACAGTTAATGAACTGTTGGCCGCTTCATATAATGAAACGCATTTAAAAAAGAGATTAAATGAGCAATTATTTTTAGTGGCAGAAGAAGATAGTGAGATTGTTGGTTTTGCAAATTTCATTTATGGTGAAGAGCTTTATTTATCTGCACACTATGTTAGACCTGAATCTCAGCATAAAGGTTATGGAACTCGTTTGCTAGAAGCGGGGTTAAAAAGGTTTAAAGACCAGTATGAAACAGTTTATCTAGAAGTTGATAACAATAATAGCAATGGCATCGAATATTATCAGAATCATGGATTCGAGATTATTCGCTCATATCAACCTGAAATGTATGGTGAAATCATGGATTTAGCTTTAATGAAGAAATCATTTTAACAATCACATAAATAATTAAGATTGTTTCGTCTAGAGATATGAGAAATAAAAAATAAATATTTTTTGGAATATATAGGATAGGAGGGAAAGTATGACGCTATCATCATATGCAACGAGTAAATTAACAGAAGAAAAGGTATTTAAAGATCCAATTCATCGATTTATCCACGTACAGGATCAATTGATTTGGGATTTAATTAAAACAAAAGAATTCCAACGTTTGAGACGTATTAAACAACTAGGTACTTTATATTTATCTTTTCATACAGCCGAACACAGTCGTTTTGGACACTCTTTGGGTGTTTATGAAATTGTGCGTCGAATGATTGATGAGACATTTATAGGACAAGACGCGTGGGATAATACAGATCGGCCACTCGCGTTGTGTGCTGCGTTGTTACATGATTTAGGTCATGGTCCTTTCTCTCATAGTTTTGAAAAAATATTTAATACAGACCATGAAGCATTTACACAAGCTATTATTACAGGAAATACTGAGGTTAATGGTGTACTAAGTCGAGTCTCTGATAACTTTCCTAAACAAGTAGCTGATGTAATTAATAAAACGCACGATAATAAGCTTGTTATTTCTATGATTTCCTCACAAATTGATGCTGATCGAATGGACTATTTACAAAGAGATGCATATTTTACAGGCGTAACGTATGGCTCATTTGATATGGAGCGTATTTTAAGGTTGATGAGACCATCTAAAGAAGAAGTGTTAATTAAAGATAGTGGTATGCATGCTGTCGAAAATTTCATTATGAGTCGTTATCAAATGTATTGGCAAATATATTTTCATCCAGTAAGCCGTGGTGGAGAAGTTTTATTAAACAATTGTTTAAAACGAGCTAAGCAGCTTTATAATGAAGGATATGAATTTAAAATGTATCCAAAAGACTTCATACCATTCTTTGAAGGAACAATGACGATTGAACAATATGTGGAACTTGATGAAGCAGTTGTATTGTATTACTTGAAGAAATGGATTCATGAAAATGATCCAATATTAAGTGATTTATCAAGACGGTTTATCAATAGAGATTTATTTAAATATATTCCTTTCGACGGTTCAATTATTACCATTTCTGAATTGCAAGAATTATTTGAAGCGGGTGGTATTAATCCTGATTATTACTTTGTAAGTGAAGCATTTTCAGATTTACCTTATGATTATGATCGCCCGGGATCAAATCGTAAACCGATTCATTTATTAAAAAGTAATGGTGGAATTACAGAAATAAGTAATCAATCATTGGTAATCAATAGTATTACAGGGATTAATAGAGAAGACCATAAATTATATTATCCTAAAGAAATGATTTTAAAGATTAAAGATTATCAAATTAAAGGTTCTATTATTAACTTGCTTAATGAATTAAACTAACTGTTAAGAATAAGATATATCGTTTTTATTTAATGACTTATTAGGAGGTGTCTCGTTTGTCTGAGAAAAAAGGTTTCAATTTCAATATTATAAAAAATGATCCACTAGATGGTCATAAAGGAACTAATATTGGTTCAATTAGTTTAGATAATATTGCCCCGGTTTTTATAGATATTGAAAATCAGAAGGCATTTGTTGATATTGGTGGTATGCATGCACGTGCTGAAGTTGAAAAGGGTGTCAAGTGGATTACTGACAAATCGCAAGTTGAAGGTGAGGAGGCTAAAGCATACTGGCTATGTTGGGTGACGACCGAACGTAGTGAACAAGGACCATATTATGCGGGTGTGACTGCATGCTATTTATTAGTTAACAAAAGTATTAGACGTGGTTATAAGAGCATGCCAGAACATGTTAATATGATGGATAAGTCCATGAAACATCAATTTATCATTGACCAAATCGGTGATGATAACAAACAAATTTTAAAAGAATTTCTACAGAATCATAACGTTGAAATGTGGAATAATTCTAGTGAAGAACTATATCGAACATTTGAATAGAATAAAAGGATAGATGACAGTTTTATGTAGAATGACTGTCCCTATCCTTTTTTTGATGTGCAAAATTTAAATGAATAAGACTTAATTTATTGAAGTATATCTCCTATACGATATGTTTGATAGAGTTGTTGTAATACCTCGTTATGAATTACTTGAAACGGTTGGTTTGTAGTTTTAGCCATCTTCTTCAAATCTTCATACTCGGGTTTCATTTTCATAATTTTTCCATTTTGTAGACCAAATTTAATGGAAACAGTGCCGTGTTGTGTAGAAAGAATTTTAAACGCGCGATTCAAGATCTTTCTATTAACAGAAGTACTTCTGACGCCTAAAGAACTTGTTTCTTGTAAGATAAGTTGTTCGAAATATATCTTATCATGTAATTTACATATTAACGTTAACTGCGTGCTTGGGCGACTTTTTTTCATAAATATAGGCGTATAGTAAGCATCTAAAGCACCTTGTTCTAACGCATTATTCATAAAATCACCTAATGCTTCAGGGGTCATATCATCTATTTGACACTCTATTACTTGAACGCTATCTTGTTGCTCGAATTCAGAGTCAAATTGAATAACCCTTAATATATTAGGGAAATTAAAATCCTTACTGCCAGCACCATAGCCTATATGTTGTATTGTTGCTGAAGGAAATGGCCCAAACGATGAAACGAGTCCCTTAGCAAATGCAGCACCAGTAGGGGTTGTGAGTTCACTTTGAACATCAAAATGTGCGATTGGGATACCTTTAAGAATTTCAGCAGTAGCAGGTGCAGGGATTGGATAAATGCCATGAGCAATATGGATTTTACCATGACCTGTTGGAATAGCTGAACAGTATAATGTGTTAATCCCTAGTTGTTCTAGAGCAATACACCCACCAATAATATCGATAATAGAGTCCATTGCCCCTACTTCATGAAAGTGAACTTCTTCAAACGACATGCCATGAATTTTAGCTTCTGCTTGGCCAATAATTTCAAAAATTTTCTTACTGCGATATTTAACTCTTTCCGGAAGAGTACTGTCATCTATCATTTTAAATATATCATTAACGTGACGATGATGATTTGATTCTTTAACATCAATGTTTAATGTCATTGCATGAATACCTTGTTTTACTCTTTTTTGAAAATGTAGCTTAAATTGATCTAAAGGTAACTTTTTTAGTTCTGATTCAATGTCTTCAGGGTGTGCGCCTAAATCAACTAAAGCAGAAAGTAGCATATCTCCGGCAATACCTGCGTGGCAATCTAAATACAATGCTTTTGTCATAAAGATACCTCACTCTCTTTATTTTCTAGCATATGGATAATCTGTGCAGCGTTGTAACCGCCACCAAATCCATTATTGATATTTAATACGCTGGTTCCGGGTGCACAACTATTTATCATTGATAATAGGGTGGTAACCCCATTCAAGTTTGCTCCATAACCTATACTCGTTGGTACTGCATATATAGGGTGGTTGACTAATCCTCCAACAACACTTGCTAAAGCGCCTTCCATTCCAGCTATAACGATTGAAACTTTACCTCTGCGTATATCATGAATGTTGGATAATAAGCGATGAATTCCTGAAACCCCGACATCATAAAATCGTTTTACACTTACTCCCATGATTTCAGCGGTTAACGCAGCTTCTTCTGCAATAGGTAAATCAGAAGTTCCAGCACAAAGTACAGAAACATAATATTTAGATTGTGGTATATCATTCAGTGGCGTGCTAATTAACTGTGCAGTTTGATGATATTCCAACTTTGGATAATGTTGTAAAATATATTTTGCTTTCATTTCATCAACACGTGTCACTAGAATAACTTCATTATGAAATATCAAACTAGAGATGATTTTAGTGATTTGTTCTTTTGTTTTTCCTTGCCCAAAGATAACTTCGGGAAACCCTTGACGCTGTGCTCTATGTAAGTCAATTTTAGCAAAGCCCAATTCGTCATAATGACTGAGTTGGGCTTTAGCATCATTAATAGATAGTTGATTTGATTTTACAGCTTTGAGCACCTCTTCTATAGAATTATAACTATGGCTCATAGGTACTCACATCCTTATTTAAAACTTGTAGATTTGGTATCAATGATTTCATTCATACTACCTGTACGATAGCCTTCTAAATCCATTGTTACATAGTCAAATCCTAATTCTTTCAAATGTAATATGATACTGTCTTTCAATTTAAGAAGATTAGTTAATTGATCTTCTGTTACTTCAATGCGTGCTATGTTGTGATGATAGCGTACTCGTACGTGGTTGATACCTAGGCTTAAAATGAATTTTTCTGCTTCGTTGACCTTGTTAACTTTTGTGAAACTTAATTCCTCACCATAAGGTATTCTTGATGCTAGACTACATAAGGCTGGTTTATTCCATACAGGCAAGTCATGTTGATGACTTAATTCTCTAACTTCAGATTTATATAGTTTTGCTTCTTGTAAAACGCTACGCACACCAAAGTCGTCTCTTGCTTTTAATCCGGGACGAAAATCATCTAAGTCATCCATAATCATACCGTCTAGCACATAATTAAATCCTAGTTTATTCTTAATATTCTCAAGTTGACTATACATCAAGCGCTTGCTATAGTACCAACTTTCGGGCGTGTTTTTAACGATATTCGCATCTTGAAGTTCAGACATTTCAGTTTCTAATACTTCAACACCTAGACTTTGTCCAAGTTTAAGCGCTAGTTCAAACTCTTCATTTCTAAATAATTCTGATTTTACTACAACAGGTTTAACATAATTAACACCTAAAACATCAATCGCTTTTTTCAGTAACAAGCTACTATCTACTCCACCTGAGAAGGCAATGACTACACTCTGCATGTCTTTCAATAGTGCGTCTAATTTCATTTCTTTAGTATTTAATTCAGTCATAGTTTCCATCCTCCATTTATTATTCTTTGTCTTCTACGTACGGTATCGTTAAAGGACCTTGTGGCATAACACCAATGGTTAATTTACGACCATATCGATGTTCTAATTCTTGTATTGTATGTTCAATGTTAGAGGTTGGGATTAACATCGAGTCTTTAAGTTGTTGGTCAGTAAGTTCTGAATAAACATGCACATTGGCAAAAGTTTGAATACTTGCTTGTTTTTGTACTTGCCATTGGTCAACTTCCTTAAAGTTTGGATCGTGAATAAGTTCTAAAATACCTTGAGGTGTGTCTGCCATTTTGAAAATTTCGGCAAATTTACCATGATCAGGAAAGCCATCTGCACATTCAGATACCATAATAATATGACCGTCTTTTTTTACAATTTTACTCGCTGCACTCATCCCTTTTACTGTTTGATATAAATTTTGATCTAAAGGATAGCCAGAATTTGATGCGATAACAATATCAAAGTGTTGATCACATTTAAACATTGCATGTTCTTTTACATATGCGCATCCTTCTTTGTGTGTATCAAAGATTTCACCAGCAAATGCTGCAGTAATTTCTTTACTTTTATTCAATGCAACGTTAAGTAAAAAGTCAGGTTTACACATACGGTTAACTTCCCGTGCCATGTCTTGAACTGGATTATCTTCTAAATTTCCCCACGTTGATCTCGAATCGCCAATCATCTTTGCATTATGAAAAGTTTGAATTGTTTCTAAACCTGCAATTCCAGGCATTATCCCTTTAGGTCCCCCTGAAAATCCCGCAAAAAAGTGAGGTTCAATAAAACCTGTTACAATTTTAAAATCGGATTCTACATATGCTTTGTTTAAATATACATCACATCCATATTGACTGTGTCCCACTTTAGCTAGACTTTCTTTTTCTGAGCAATGATTGTGAACGATTTTTACTGAATTTACAATATCTTCACCTAACATTTGAATCAATTCATCTCGCGTTTGATCTCGATGAGTCCCTGTACCATTAATAATTACGAAATTCTCACGAGGAACATGATTTAATTCCTCAATTAGTAAAGGTACAAGAATATGGTTAGGCGTTGGACGTGTTATATCACTAATAACAATAGAAACAATATCATTACTGTTTACCATTTCTTTTAAAGATTTAGAATTTGTGGGGTTTCTTAATACATTTTTAATTGCTGATTCATAGTCTTGAATAGCATTGATGTTTTGAGGCTCTATGATTGTGCTATCATCAGGCACATTGATTTCAATTTCAGATTTTCCATATAAAACTTGCGACTTCACTTTCATCCCCTCCGATTAAGATTTTTAAAATACACATCTTCATCCCCAGAATTATAAGGTGTGATTAAGAGCGATGACTTTTCACTAACATGATATATATAGTTAAAAAATTAAAATATATGAATAAAGCATAAAATATGCTATAAAAGTGACGATATTATGTCGCTCTATATACAATTTACAAAAAATTCAGTATAAATGAAAGGACTTTTGGAAAACGATTTCAAAAGAGTGTAAAATAAGGGTGGAAGTAATAGAATTACACTTTAATACTAGGGAGGGCTTTTTATGAAAGCAGCTGTAGTAACCAAAGATCACAGAGTAAGTATTGAAGAAAAACGTTTAAGAGAATTAAAACCTGGAGAAGCATTAGTAAAGACTGAATATTGTGGTGTATGTCACACTGATTTACATGTTAAAAATGCAGATTTCGGTGACGTAACAGGTGTAACGCTAGGACATGAGGGAATTGGACGTGTCATTGAAGTTGCTGATAACGTAGATTCATTAAAGGTAGGGGATCGTGTATCTATAGCATGGATGTATGCAGCATGCGGTAATTGTGAGTATTGCACAACTGGTAGAGAAACATTATGCAGGGATGTTCTTAATGCCGGATATACTGTTGACGGGGCAATGGCTGAAGAAGTCATTGTTGATGCGAATTATGCAGTTAAAGTTCCCGAAAATCTTGATCCAGCGGCTGCTTCATCTATTACCTGTGCAGGTGTGACAACATATAAAGCAGTAAAAGTGAGTGGCATCGAACCAGGACAATGGTTAGGCGTATTTGGTGTGGGCGGATTAGGTAATTTAGCATTGCAATACGCCAAAAACGTAATGGGCGCGAAAGTTGTTGCATTCGACATTAATGATGATAAATTAAATTTTGCTAAAGAGCTTGGTGCTGATGCAATCATAAATTCAACTAATGTTGATCCTATTGAGGAAGTTAATCGTCTAACGAATAATAAAGGATTAGATGCAACGGTGATTACTGCTGTAGCTAAAACACCTTTTAATCAAGCAGTGGATGTTGTTAAGGCGGGTGCACGTGTGGTAGCAGTAGGACTTCCAGTAGACAAAATGGATTTAGATATTCCACGTTTAGTGCTTGATGGAATTGAAGTCGTTGGCTCATTAGTTGGTACCAGACAAGATTTAAGAGAAGCATTTCAATTTGCTGCCGAAAATAAAGTTATTCCTAAAGTCCAATTAAGACAATTATCTGAAATTAACGATATTTTTGATGAAATGGAAAAGGGAACAATCACAGGTCGAATGGTCATTGATATGAAAAGCTCGCACTAAAAGTGAACATAAAAGATAATATAATATTTGGAAATTATATTATCTTTTAATTTGTGAATGTAAAAAAGGGAAGGGATTAATTATGCAATTTAAATTAAAAGAAGATAAAATTTTAGAGTTTTTAGATTTAAATTTTCCACAACAAACATTTGAAAAGGGGCGTCTCCTAATTGGGCAAAATAAGAGACAACCATTACACGTTTATTATTTTGGAGAAAAATTCTTGGCTCTTTTAAATGTAAATTTTAACACTTTTGAATATATTAAAGTAGATGAAGTCGATTATAATGATATAAAAAAAATCACTTTAAAAGACGGACTACTTTTTAAAAAAATGTTTATTGAGACTGAGGATTTTATGTTTAATTATAGTACATCTAAAGCTCTTTTAAGTGATTTTCAAAATAATAATTTTAATCACTTTATTCAAAATAAAAAAGAGCGTGTAATATTTGAAGATGGACATTTCATCTAAAATATATGAATGAAAATTAACTCGAACCTTAAATATTTTATAGAAATGAAATTTGATAATGCTATAATATATTATAGATTTAAAAATATTTTGAGGAATATGAGGTTAAAAGATGAAAAAGACAATGTTCATCATTGCAGCAATGATATTCGGCATCGTATATTTCGATAAATATAGATTTTTATTAAAAAAATATAAAACTGACATTATTGATGTTGAATAATAGCAAATCTGATTGAAGTGATAGGTGACATTTATATTGAATGTGTGAGCTCTCTGTGGCAACAATATCTAGAATAGGAAAGTGCCACTTTCACATCAGTTATGAATTGTGAATATGTAAAACATACTAAGATTAGCTATGAAGAAATCTATGACGATAGATTTTTTCATAGCT
>OBCG01000053.1_pt1 | contig 10074 bp, 7 predicted proteins | sample 1481311 | NCBI WGS metagenome assembly OBCG01 (sample SAMN00990124, study PRJEB22392) | human gut metagenome | reverse complement strand
CAAAGCTGATGAGTTTAAGGCTACTTATTTGAAGTACTTGATTGATATTAACGTGTTTGATTATGATTATATTTCAATTGTTAAGAATTTGTTATTGTTGATTGAGATTCCATTGATCAAGGAATCGGCAGAGTACAAGGAGTATTTGGTGCTGGTTATTTACTACATCATTTTGTCAACCTACGATCCTCACCAGAACGATTTAATCAACAAAATCAAATCAAACCCCATTTTCACCAAGAATGTTGATGCTAATATTGTCAAGTTGTTAGATGTTTTCACCACAAACGAGTTGATTCACTGGTCAAACATCGAGTCGTTGTACAAGACGTCATTTGCCAATTCCAAAATATTTGCTGATGAAAAGAACTATAAAAACTTGCAAAAGAGAATTATTGAGCATAATCTCCGTGTGATCAACAAGTTTTATCAATCTATTAGGTTAGATAGATTAGCGCAGTTGTTGCAACTATCTGTCGATGAAGCTGAACTGTATGTTAGCGAATTGGTAAACCAAGGAATGATTGTTGCCAAGATTAATCGACCACAAGGACTTGTGAAATTTGACAAAACCAAACATATTGAGGGGAGTGATCCTCGTACGAGTGATAACCATATCAACGCAGTGTTGAATGACTGGTGTTATGATATTGAGAAATTGTTAGAAGAGGTTGACGCTATAGGCCATTTGATAAACAAAGAAGAGATGATGTACGGAATCAAACAGAAAAGTTAAATAGAATCAATATATAAACTAAAGTAAGGCAATACCAGCAGCTAAAGCAATGACACTCAAGAATCCGGCACCTTCGACGGCAGCGTCGTTCTTTTTCGAAGAAGTAGAATTGGCAGAAGTTGCAGATGAGCTGGAAACTTGGCTGGTTTGACTTGGGGAGGCACGACTTGATGCAGTAATGGAGGACGTGTAGTTACCGGTATCGTCGACGTTGTTACCTTTGGCATTACAGTTGCCTTGCACATAAGCATCGAACCCATGACCAGTTGGCTCAGCGAGACCTTTCAAGTATTTCAAAGCACCTTTGGGGGTGTCTGGAATCTCTTCGGTGACATTCTAGATGTTTGATTTTGGAGGACACTTGTTACCACCAGTAGACTTTAAGTATCCACCGTCGCCAGATGGGTTCTTGGTTTTTTCGAATTGAGATTTCAAATTGTCAAAGTCGTCGTTGGTGGTGACGCTGTCGCCTTTTAATTCGACCAAACCATAGTTAGAAGCTTCTTCGGAGTATTCGTATACCAACCCACCAGAAAACACAGACGACATCTCCGTAGAGTAAATTGCCTCAATTTCAGAAAATGGTCTTGGACGTTTGGCATTACACCCAAACTCAGAAAAGAATAATGGCACGGTATAGTTTGCAAAATCCTTCATTTGTTGAGAGTACTGGGAAGTAGTCATACTGGCGTCACCACACCAGGAATAGTCATTAATACCGTACATGTCGATTCTGGCCATGTCGTCGTCTCCACAATTGAAATAGAGACCAGAAGGTAATCTGTATTCGTCGACACTGGCAGCGGAGTAACCAACGGGGATGGTTCTAAAACCTCTATTCTTGATAAAAGTCTTCATGTCTCTAACAACGGCCTTGACGTAAGGAGCGGCTTCTAAAGATGGACCATCGTTGATAACCTCATTACCAGCAAAGAACCCCAAAGTGTTATCGAATTGAGCAAATTCAACAATAGAAGCAAATACTTCTTGCAAATAGTCAGTGTTGTAAGAACAAGCAGCGTCACTTCTAGTGATTGAAGAGTGCGGGGTATTGACATCGAGTATCACGTAAATACCGGCTTTGGCTAAGGTATCCATACACTCGGTGTGGTTTTTGGTGTTGTCAATCGAGTAGACTCTAATGGTGTTGATACCCAACTCTTGGAAGTACTTGACGTCTCTTTCACAAACGTTGGTATCAGCTAAAGGGTCTTCCAACTCGGATGACCCACCTGGTTGGTAGTCGACCCCTCTAATATAGAATCTGTCACCACTTTCGCTGTCCCAAAACGCATTACCTTCAACTTTGATGGAAGCAATAGACAAGACGGAGGAAACCAAGGATAAGTAAGTTACTAAAGATCTAAACAACATGGAGAAATGAACGAATGAATTGAAGTTAGTGATGTTTGGCCGGGCCAAAAAAGAAAAAGAATGTGTTATTTGTTGTGATTTTAAAATTTTCGTGAGGGGGGTTCAAAAATGATACCACTTTTTGTTTTTTTTCGTGAATCATAACAAAATCACGAAACAAGATTAAGTTTTACTACATCGGTAATGTGCAGGATATTTCATTAAACTTCGTGAAGTAAATATTTTTACGATATTGTAGTTAGTACGAAATTAGGTTATAGGGTAGGACTATGTAGTTGGCTGAGTGCCATCCCCATGGGGTGGCTTTTGAGTTAGGGCAGAAAAGGTGTTCGTGGCGTAATGTGCTCTAATCTAGCACAAAATGGTGGGTGCTTTTTGGTAACCTGGACACGCAGTGAAAGGTCAACACGAAAGTATAAGGGAGGTTTTCATAAAGTGGGAAAGAGGACAACCAAGTTTATATACGCTCAACAGGTTACTTGATCGTTTTTTAGTGCCTTGGCACTGTATACGTTCCAGCTGAATGGGTTTGAAAAATTGTGTAAGAAATTTTGCGATGGCGATTTTTTTGTATTTTTTTGCACAAATCTTGGGTCAAAAAGGTGCCAACACATATACTTCCAACAACAACTCGAATTGATATAATAGCCCCAGCTAGGCTAGTTAGACCCTATCTGCATCGATTAGACTGGTTATATTGTAGTGGGGCTATACATTTTGGTAGCACTTATTTTTTGAGCATTTGACACGTAAGTTGGAAAAAAAAAAATTTCTATCAACAACAAATCGGATAACAAAATTTCACCAAGAAGTTAGTTGCTTGTCAATCATTTCGCTATGGCATCACAGATACATTTTTTAGACATCAAGGGCAAACCTTTATTGTCAAGAGACTATAAGGGAGATATTTCTTCTACTACAATTGAAAAGTTCCCGCTTTTGCTATTGGAATTGGAAAACACTGTTGATGACGGTGAATACAAACCGTTTATCAACCATGAAGGCATAAACTACATTTTCATCAACCACAATAACTTGTACATTTGTGCATTGACACGGAAGAACGAGAATATTATGACGATCATTATATTTTTATCAAAGTTGGTTGAAGTCATGACCCAGTACTTTAAATCGTTGGAGGAAGAGAGTATTAAAGACAATTTTGTTATTATTTATTGATCAAGAGCACACCCACGCACTTGGTTGCTCCGCCTAATGCTTTGACCAATTCTGTCAGTTGGAGAAAAGAAGGTATATTTTACAAGAAGAACGAAGCATTTTTGGATGTGATTGAGTCGATCAACATGTTGATTACTGCCAATGGCCAAGTGTTGAATAGTGAGATTTTGGGGGAAATCAAGATCAAATCGCATTTGAGCGGTATGCCAGATTTGAGGTTAGGGTTAAACGATAAAGGTATATTGACTGGCAACAACGATGCCACCACCGACAGTGGCAAAAACATTGAAATGGAAGATATAAAATTCCATCAATGTGTTCGATTGTCGAAGTTTGAGAATGAAAAGTTGATCACATTTATTCCACCTGATGGCGAATTCACATTGATGTCGTATAGATTGTCGTCGTCGCAGTTTCTTATGAAACCGTTGATATTGGTCAATTGCAAGACCAAAGTGCATAAACACTCGCGTATTGAGATTGTGTGTACAGTCAAGGCACAAATCAAAAAGAAGTCTACAGCCAATAATGTTGAAGTGGTCATACCTATTCCAGAAGATGCCGACACCCCTAAATTTTCGCCAGAGTACGGTTCTGTGAAATGGATCCCGGAAAAGTCGTGCCTTATATGGAAGTTGAAAACGTTCCCTGGTGGCAAACAGTTCTCGATGAGAGCAGAGTTGGGCTTACCAGCAGTCACCGACCCTGAATCCATCATGAGCAAGAAACCTATAAAAGTAAACTTTTCCATACCATACTTTACTACCAGTGGAATCCAAGTTCGATACTTGAGAATCAACGAGCCTAAATTACAATACCAATCGTACCCATGGGTGAGATACATTACACAATCAGGGGATGACTATATAGTTAGAACTAAGTAATCCGTTCTTGGATATACGTATACAGGAGGAAGAGTCTTTCTATGTATTTATAAATCTGTAACACACGTCTGGCTCAACCACCAAATCGATTTTGTTATTGTCTGCGTCGATGACAATAATATCGCCATCTTCAACCAAAGCAATTGGACCACCTTCAGCGGCTTCAGGAACAATGTGGCCAATAAGGAACCCGTGGGAACCACCCGAAAATCTACCATCAGTCAACAAAGCAACGTCTTTACCTAACCCGTAACCCATTAATGCAGACGAAGGTTTCAACATTTCTGGCATACCTGGACCACCTTTTGGACCTTCGTATCTGATCACACAAACTGTTTTTTCGCCTTTTTTGATTTCGCCATTTTCCAAGGCAACAATAAATGCACCTTCGTCGTTGAATACTCTAGCTTTACCTTTGAAATAAGTACCTTCTTTACCGGTGATTTTGGCGACAGCAGAACCTGGAGCCAAAGTACCTTTCAAGATTTGTAAGTGGCCACTTGGCTTCAATGGGTTTGATACTGGTCTAACAATGTCTTGGCCCTCAGGCAAATCAGCAAGTTTAGCCAAGTTTTCGTTGATGGTTTTACCGGTGACACTCAATTGGGTATTTCATAACAGCAGGTGTGCCACCGACATTTTGCAAGTCGGCCATAACGTATTTACCCGATGGCTTGAAATCGGCCAACAAGGGAGTGTTGTCGGAGATTCTTTGGAAATCGTCAACAGTAATAGTAATGTCAAATGAAGAGGCAATGGCAATAAGATGTAAAACGGCATTAGTAGAACCACCAGTGGCAATGATATAAGCAATAGCGTTTTCAAATGATTTTTTGGTAACAATATCTCTTGGTTTCAAGTCCAACTCTAACAAATTCTTTAAGGCGAACCCGACGTTGGCACACTCTTCGGCTTTTTCTTTGGAGACTGCCGGGGACGAGGACGAAAATGGTAAGGTCAACCCCAAGACTTCAGAGGCAGAGGCCATAGTGTTGGCAGTGTACATACCACCACATGCACCGGGCCCTGGACAGGCATGTTTGACAATATCTATTCTTTCTTCGTTGTTGATTTGTTTTGACAAGTATTGTCCGTAGGATTGGAAAGCACTAATGATATCGATTTTGTCGGCTACAGCAGGGTTTTGGGTTCCGCAAGTTGGAGATCCAGGCAAGATAGTACCACCATAGACCATAATGGCAGGTCTGTTGTGTCTTCCCATAGCCATCAATACCCCGGGCATATTTTTATCACATGAAGGAATGGCAATGTTACCGTCATATAGTTGGGCCATGGTCATGGTTTCAAAGGAGTCGGCGATAATTTCTCTCAGCTGTAAAGAGTACTTCATGTAAAGAGTACTTCATACCTTCAGTTCCGTTGGTGATACCGTCCGACACACCAATGGAGTTGAATTGCATGGCTTTTAAGCCGGCCTTGTTGACTGATTCGGAACACCTGTTGTTCAACTCCATCAAGTGCATGTTACATGGGTTACCTGACCACCAAACAGAACCGACACCGATTTGTGCACGATCGAAATCTTCATCACTGAAACCAGTGGCATAAAGCATTGCTTGGGAAGCACCCTGAGATGGGTCGCCTGTGACAATAGACGAGTACTTGTTTAACTTTTTCTCATGCTTGATTGTGGATGTAGCAAATGTCCTAAGACACCCTCTGCAAGATTTGACAAAACTCATTGGTGAAGAGAAGAATGAGTCAGAATAAGAAATTTTTCACATAATTTTTTTTTTTGATGATTCCGGTGCGTGGTGTGCGGTTCAGGAGTTTTTATCACCAATCAAAACTTTACGATTTGTCAGGCACAACAGTTCTGATGGTGTGAAGTTGTTGAGCTATAGGTATATCCATATTTAGTATGTGGATGGGTACATGATCTGGGTGGTCTATACAAGGAACCGGATTCCCCTTGGCTGGATCCAGTCAATCCAGGAACACTGTTTATAGTTGTTACCATAGTATCACGTGTTTTCCTATACATAGGTTGTTAAGTTACCGTGTCACGTGACAAAATTGCTTTTCTAGTATTAGTTTTTCTGTTCCCGCAGTACTAAACAAACTAATTGATTGTGCAGTGAAAGTAAGAATAAACATTTTCTTAGTCGGTCGTGTAGTTCCCACATTTTTCGTATTGAAGTATTCCTAGGTTTTATTAATTAGATATTACGACGGATAATATGTGTTGCTCTAACTTTCTATAGATTCGAAGCTAATTATCAGTATATAATAATTGTAAGTAATAAAAGTATGAATTGTTATCCTAAGAGAAGTAGTATATAATAGAGAATAATAAAATAGTAATGATAAAGGATTCGTCGAACTCTCTGAGTTGAATTCGAAAGGACTGCACATAAAATATTGCAGATCCTGTTTTACAACAGTATCCTCGGTTTTTTTTAGAGCCGTTGATCATCAATTGTCGTTGGCACGACTGTTGTGGGGAATTTTTCACAAGACAGCAGACGAGTATATAAGTAGAGGTCATTGCCAGTTTTCTTTCTTTCTTTGCTCTGCACACCATGGCTGAAAAGAGATTATTCAAAGAGTACAACCAGTACCAAAAACACTTACCACAACTCAACAATGACCAAATAGTATCGCTAAGCCCACTTTCACCCGACAAGAATATTTTATTATGGGAAGCCACCATTGCCAAGCCCACCAGAAAGGATTCTCCATATTACTATGGCGGACAATGGAAGTTGAGTATAAACGTGCCCACGTCGTATCCTATTGATCCGCCCACAATCAAGTTTGTCACCCCTATAGTGCATCCAAATATAAATTTAGGTTCTGGTGAAATATGTTTAGACATTTTAAAGAAAGAGAGTTGGTCGCCAGCATGGAACCTTGAACATCTTGTGGTTGCTATTTTGATGTTGTTAGACCAACCCGAGCCAGACTCGCCGTTGAACATCGATGCAGCAAACTTGTATAGACAAGATAAAGTTGCTTACGAAAGTATAGTTCAGTTTAATATCTGGAAACACAATAATTTCTACAGTGCGTTTGTGCGAGACACAAGTGGGGTTAGAAGTTTATAGGAGAGCTCAAATATATATGTATATTCAATGGTTTTCACTAATCAAAACAGTAGGAATAGGAGGGGTGCTGCCTTCGGCGTTGGCATCTGCCGCTTCGCCAAGGTTAAATACTATTGGCTTGTCGGAATGGTGCTTTAAATGATCGTCGATGACTTGTTGAGCAGCAGGCACAGCTTGCAGTGGGATGACAAACGAGTTTAATGAATCCGATGACCCTTTTGTTGACAAGTATGGGCTTTGGTGTTCGTGGATTTTATCCAACTTTTTCTGGATCAAGTCAAACGAGCTTGTTTCCTTCATCTTCATGTCCAATAACTCTTGCTGTTGGTGCAAGAATGCATTTTGCAATTTGAGGTACTCGTGGTGTTGGGTATCAACAGCAACAAGGTTGGTAGAAGACTGTTCTGGAGTCAAGACCTTTGGTGTGCCTGTTGGTGAGTGAGTAGGGATATCCGACAACATATTTTCAAATGGGTTATCTTCAGATGGCGACTGCTTGGGGGTTCTGATACTTGGGGTGAACATACCCGTCAATGCTGGTGTCAGGGCGTTTCCTAAATCCAATTTGAGACCGGCCTTGCCTTCTGGCACAGTTGAAGCTCTGTAGAGGTGTACTTTCTTTTGGATGAACGAGTACCTTGCGTAATGGTCGCTGCCAAACTTTAACAACTCCGACAAATCCCTGAACCAGTTGTTGTAGTCAGATTCCGTAGCACACTTGAACGTTCTCTTGGACTTGGTGTTGTTTTTTGATAATACGAATTTGTATGACGAGTCGTTCTTGGGGGTGATTGTGTACTCGTTCAAGTTGTATGATTTGATTGGTTCGGTGTCGTGGCCGATGAATCCGCCAATCTTATCTTTTGATTTTTTGCCAGTGACGTTGACATCCTCGTCGAACTTGAACTCGTGGAGGTAGTTACATGACAAGACGTAGTAGCAACGGGTGTAGCTTTTCATGACTTTGGATTTCTTGTACATCATCCCAAAACGTATACACTTGTTTTGGACGGAGTTGTCGTAGGGCAATTGTATTGCCTTGAATGTCCGGTTTTCTCTTTTTGGGTTTTCTTCGGTAGACTCGGCGGTGTTGATAAAGCACGGGTTGTGCGAAATGAAGTATTGCCAATCGTGGGTTGACGAGTTGCTGACTTTGGTTTTTAGGAACTGGTGGTACTCGGAGTTGAAGTGGAGTTTTCCAAACTTGTCAATGACCCAGTGCAATTCTTTTAGGATGTAGGTGAACAAGTCGCGGGCAATACCTTGCAAGTTTAGGTACGATGCAAACATGTAGTTTTCCATAATCAACTGGTTTTTCAACCTATAGTCGACCTGCAACTTTACCAAGAGCGGGTCGTCCAAAGCAGCGAGTTCTTCTTCGTCGTCAACATACTTTTTGGTGACTGGGACTTCTCTTATTAGCGAATGAGTCGTTCTTTAATGAAGTTTTGATTTCCTTGATCTTATGTGACAACTGCTTCAATAACATTTCTAGTCTGGGAATGAGCTTTGAGTTTAGTTCTTTGGTGAGCTTAAAACTGTTGTTGAACAATGTGTGGTGGGAACTGAGAAGCAATGACGGGAAGTTTGTATAGATTGAGTCGTCCGGGAAGAATGATGCTGGGATTTTGACGTCGTTGGTCGGTTCAGCTTTGGGGGCTGGCGGCAATACGAATCCCGATGGTTGTGTTGGTGGCGGTGTTGGTGGTCCGCTTTGCAGCTTGATAGATGTTAATGAGCTGTTACGTTTATGCAATGGGTTAGACTTTAAAAATGGGTTGTTACCGCCATTGGATTTTTGTTTGAACAATCCAGGACGTTTTTCGGAGGTTGTCGTGGCAATACTGGTGTTTGATAAAGTTTTTTTCAATTCGTTGGTTGGCGTGCCGTTTTTAGGGGATACCACACCGGCGTTGTTGCTGGCACTTATTTCTTGTAAGATCTTGTTTGGCAAATCTTTAAATCCAGGGAACTGGACGGCATTGATGAGTTGGTAGTTTAGGTTTGCTTCCAATTCCTTGACAAGAGCGATCTCCTTAAAGTAGTATAAGATTGCTTTGATAAAGTACTTCCAGTACTTGAAGAAATCAATAAGATGGTCGATGGGTTTGGATTCGTAGAAGGGGAGGTTACAGAAGAAGGGGGATTTGGGGTCACTAGACGGTAAGACCGACTGTTTTTCGAAATGGAAAGGACAACAAGCTTTTTTTTTCTCAAATTCGCGCACTAAATAGGAGATGATTTTGTGTAGGGAGATCAAACATTTTTTTTTTTTGCTTAGAATTATGAGCCGCCAAGCCCAGATTTTGCTACACAAAGGTACTGAAAATTCTCAATTGCTACGAACGTGCCACATCAGCAGGTTAGGTCCGACGCCCGCCTGGCTGTCATCCCTTTCACAAGACAAAACCGTCTTTTCCCTTTTTCAACAACTCGATCTCGTGCTTTAACAATCCAATCTCAATCAATAAGTTTGTCTTGTTGCCGAAACTGATAATTTTCAACAAGTTTTCGTTTTCCTGTTGCAATTGTGTTAAACGATGGACTAGTTTGTGGCTCAACTCTTCGACGTCATAGTTTTCGCTATTTGCAACTAACACTGCCTCGAGTCGTTGGTTGGTTTCCTGTAACTCCGTTGACTTTTCCTGCAATGTTTTCAGCAAATCCTGGAATAGTTGGTAGTGGTTTTTCGGTGCCATAAACGTTGGTGGCTGGTCGGTCTTGGTCATGATACTTATCTGGTCCGTCAAGTTTTTGATGATTTGGTTTTTCAAGATCAACTCGCCCTTGAGTTTGTTATAGTCTTCCTGCAACATTTCGAAGGAGTCGCCTT
>OBCG01000051.1_pt1 | contig 11220 bp, 9 predicted proteins | sample 1481311 | NCBI WGS metagenome assembly OBCG01 (sample SAMN00990124, study PRJEB22392) | human gut metagenome | reverse complement strand
GGAATTGGCTAATGCTAAGGCATAACTAAACAAATAAAGTACATTACCTGTCGAATTAACAATCAAACAATTCTTGTAAGATTTCAAAACCAATGAGATATTATTTTGTAAAATAATTTGGTTTGACGATTCATATGACGACAAGTAATAGTAATAATAACCAGTTGCATACCAAGCTTTTGAAATCAATTCAATAAACTGGGTGTTATCTGATTGCAAAATGTTCAAGTTGTATTTACGATAAAGGAATGACAATGGGTTTTTGTCACCTGCAGCAGTGGTAACTTTATCACTTTCATCTTCCTCTTCATCATATGTTAAATCTATCAATTTTTGAAGTTCAAGCAAATATTTTTGCAATAATGTGACAAATTTCTTCAAATGTTGACAAACTGACGAATCATCATTATGTTTAAATTTGTTACCAGATTTGAAACTTTTCAATGGGTTGAAATGGATAATACAAGTACTAAATGTATCAATTATCGATAATATATCGTCAATGTACCCATCCTTTAATTCCTCGTCTTTTTCCAAATAATCGATATATGTGGTAAATACTGCTAAAGCTTCATCATATTCATTTAAATCAATTAATGTATAGATCAAGTTTGATAAAATAACCTTGCTTTGGAAAGTCTTTAAGGTGGCATTTCTTCAATTTCTGTAGTCAAAAATACCGTATAGTCCTGTTTGAAAGAAGGGTTGATTATATTGCTATTCTCTGGACGTAATAAATAATTTGAAAATGCAATTAAGACCAATTTATTTTTCGACAATGACAAATTTTTCACGTGATTGATAAACGAAAATGGGATAGTGCCTCGTTGAGATAATTCAAAAGTTAATTTACCAAATAACAAATCTAGCCAATGATTAGCGATTACTTGAGACTTATTATATGGGGATTTAAAATTTTGCAAATACTCTAACCAAACGTTCACTCCATTGTTCCCCGCACTTAATCCAAATAAAACGTAATATCTGGTTGTAAGATATTCAATGAATTCTATTTGGTTTAAACTAACAGATGAAGCTGAAGATGCTGTTTCGATTTGATTATTAGATCTGGCTTGATAAGAAACTTTAACCAAATTCAAATATTTACTCATTTCAAAAAAGTTATCTTGTAAATAATATAAATGAGACATTAATGTAGCATAGTACAATTTCTCATCGTAACTCTTTGGTGTATTTTCATAATTTAAACTTATTGAATTTGAATAATTGATTAATTGTTGTAATTTTTCATTAGCTGATACATTATTCTCAGATAATAATGAAATGGGTAATAATTCATTTTGAAAAAATTCATTATCAATTAATAATTGCAATTGATAATCAATGAATATTAACTGTTGGAAATAATCTTGTGATTGTGATTGGACAATACTTTTAAATTATAACCAACTTTCTTCTTATCCAGTCAATAGAATATATTGTAGAATTAATATTTAATTATGAAAGAAAGGTTTATTACTTAATTAAGGAAAAAACCCAAAAAAACAACAAATTGTGCGTGAAAATATGAAAATGTGAAAATGTGAATAAATGAGTTAAAATGAGTGTGAAAAGAGAAAAAGAGGAGGGGACACGACATTTTCATTTCTTTGATTCTTTTACACATTTGTCTTCTGTCTATCATTTTTTACTTGTTTTTACGATTCATAGTAATAACAAATGTTAAAACCAACCCCAACCCCAACCTAAATTAAAGTGATTCAGATTTCATCTTCTTTTTTTATTGATTTTTTTAAGTTTCATTAGTCTTTCCCCAATTTCTTTTTCTTTTCCTTTGTAAATTTCTCATTTGCTAGTTAATGATTGTTGTCTTATGCAAGTATAGGAGTTAATGTGACTAACTAAAAGTAGAAATTAAATTTGAAGTAACAAAATGTCAAGATCTACCTGGAAAATATTATTTGTGACAATAAATAAATAACCACTGCGATTACGATAATGAATTGGTCTGAGATCTAAAAAAAGGGTATATCCTATCCCTTTGGTGCCTTTAGATATTAAGAAAACAATATATTTCCTTTAAACGGTTATAATTGTAAGTCCAACTTGTATATCCCCAATCCAAACATAGTTGTCAATAACAACAAACTTACAATAATGTAACATCATGTAGAAAAATATGTAGTACAGTCTTACTTTTCATGTGGGAAAGAGCTTGAAACTGTTCGACCTATAAGTCGTATCATGGGGCTATCCAACACCACTACTGTCTTGTTTTTGGGCTACTTTTGAACTTCTTCATGTGAGAAGGCTTATTCTTTTGCTCGCCCCATTTTCTCCCCGCTTGATCTAATAATGTCAATTCGCAACCGTGGATATAGATATTTTTTTTGTTGCTGTTTGGACAATCATTATCAGTCGGGCAATTAGGGAAGACATTTCTCTAAACACACAAGTAGATATTGTCGCAGGGCCCACTCACCACTATTGTAATGATATAGTAGCATTAATTTTGTTTACTCTATTTTGAAAGGACACGCCCATAAACCATTTGAAAACGTTTGTATTCAACATTTTTATTAGATTACATTGTTCATTGTAGATAACAGAGATTATAATGGAAAACTTTGACAAACGTTTTAAACTTTCTTGGGGGCGGGGGTTGCTTGTCTATTAAGAAATCATCTCTATTAGAAGCCAGTTAGATATATTGTAACCATCTGAGTTTGATATACTACTATGCAATTGTATATTCGATCACCAGTGTGACACACCAACTTAAAACCCTAACATCTTTCGAAAACTCTATATAATCCTGGTAAATCGGCAATTTGTATCACATCTCGAAGCAAGTTTTTCGGTGCCAAAAATTGTCGTTTTATTTCCGGGAACAAGATACTTTCTAATTGCTTTTCAAATGTATTATTTTTAATTTCATCATTAGTTGGTTCTGGTAAATAAAATAATGCAATTTGTCTCAATACACCTCTTAAACAATCTTTTTCATCTCCATAATTGATTTTTGTACCTAATCTATAAATCAAATATGGTAATTTATTGAAATCGGGTTCAACTCCAACTAATAACATTGGTAAAGTTGTTAATTGTTTATCATCATCGATAACAATTTGAAAATATTCTTTAAACATATCTTTCATATGGAAAATGGCATCAATAACTTTCTCCATAGGTATCAAATCTTCATTTTTATCATATAATGGCTGTGTATTGATAGTGTCATCTTCAATTATCAGAGAAGAATAATATTCAAATTCTTTCCTCATCACATCATGGTAATTTTGTGATGGTTGCTGTTGCATAAATGAACTCAATTTTGATTGACTAGCATCCACTCTTACCATTTTGTTTTCTTGTCGATATTTCTTCAAAGATGGCTGTAGTGTTTTTGGTAATTGATGTTCTTCTAATTCTTCATCACTATTTCTTCTCTTTGTGATAACACTTTGGGTTTTAAATTTCCTCGATGTATCAACACTTGACAACTTAGTATGTATTTCACTAACAATAGTATCAATTATTTCATCTTCATTAAGAAATCGAACTTCACGTTTTGTAGGATGAACATTGACATCAAGATTTTCTGGTTTAATTTCCAAACTAAGATAATAAAAGGAATGACTTCCCTTGGGTAAAAAATACAGAAATACAGCATTTATAGCTCGTTTCAATGGTTCACAGGTGACAAGTCGATGATTTATGAAAATAATTGGTTGGATTTTCTTTTTATTATTATAATTGGCATTAGTCATGACACCAGATACTTTTACTAATCCTAATTCGTCATTAGAAATCCCATCAATTTCTAATAATTCATTATAATGGATCTCCATATTTTTTACAACTAAACCCAACATTATCACAATGAATAGCATATCGACCAACGATATCCAATATCTTAGCAAACTCATCACTTTTCGATTTTAATCCCCGTAATCTCGACGGGATATTATAAAATAAATCTTCAACAATAATTTGTGTTCCATCTTTGCCGGCAATTGGTTTAGGTTCAACATTGGTGTTTGATGATTTGAAATTGGAACTACATAGTTGACCATTCATATAATAAGCTTTATAGCCAATTTGGAATTTGGTTGTTTGGTAATCACTGATAATCGTGATATATGGGAAATACTAGCTAATGCTTCACCACGGAAACCATAAGTGGCAATAGATTCCAAATCTTCAAATTTACTCAATTTTGAAGTGGCAAATCTTTCACATAATAAAGGTAAATCTATCTTAGATATACCATGACCATTGTCGGTGATTTGTAATAATTTCAATCCGCCATCTTTAACAAGTATTTCAATCATGGTTGCCCTGGCATCAATTGAATTTTCTAACATTTCCTTTAACGCGTTTGCTGGTTGTATAATGATTTCACCTGCTGCTATTTTGTTAATTACTGATTCATCTAGTCTTTTGATTGTACAAGTGGGTTCACTCATGGTTTTTGAATTGCGAAGAATACGTGTAGTAATTTGGATCTTATTTTAAGTAGGGTATAACTGATTCATGTAAGTGTCTGTCTAAAAAAAATCCGTTTACAACAACGCGTTTTGTTACACTAAAAAAAACGAAAAAAAAAAATATACATTCAAAATCCCTAAAATCACTTCATACTTCAACAACAACAATAATAAATACCATTATGACGGATACACAACCAAGGAAAATACGTAAAGTGTCTACTCAAGAGCAAATTGAAGATTATGAAAAACTTCGTCAAAGAATCAAAAATCATTTCAAAGATGCCCTTAAAGGTAAAGGATCATCTATGCTGTTGCATTATCTTGATGAAACAACCGAATTATATAAAAGAGTTCAATCACAAAAAGTTAAAGATACAAGAGTTCATTTAGAAGATTCTGAAGTTTTCAAAGAAGCATCGGATTTTGCTGCCTTGAATGCACGTAATATAGTTTTCGATGATTCGGGAATTGCTCTTGATGATAAAGAATTTTTCAAATGTTTAAGAAGATTTGCTGTTACTGATCCTAGTCTTTTAAGTCGTAATGATATAGGAGATAATGATGGCAATAATAGTAACGATGAGGATGACGTAGATGATGATGATCTGGATGAAGAAGAAGAAGCTATTACTGATGAATACACATTCAATAAAACAAATTGGTGAAAACTTGGGATTCTTTATCATCAAGTTAGTAAAAAATCCATACTGGTAGATTTTTTAAATGGACCCTTAAAAGCAGAAAAGAGGAAAATAGTTCGAGCAAGAAATGTTGATGATACTAAAGGTAGCGGGATGGCGAAAACTGCTCGACAAGTTCAAGCTAGTGATATTTCTGGTAATCAAGAACAAAATACTGCCAACATGGTTGGTAATGGTGTTAATTTATTTAAATTTTTTATAAACCCTAGATCATTTGGTCAAAGTGTGGAGAATTTATTTTACACCAGTTTCCTCGTTAAAGATGGTCGATTGAAATTATATGTGAATAATGACGGGGTGCCTTGTATTCAAAGAGTGAGTAGTGATGAAATCAGAGAGGCTCAATTGGAAAGCAATAAAATTTTTGCTAGTCATCATATTGCTAGTTTTAATTACAAAGCATGGAAGAAATATACTCAATTATATAACATAAGAGAAGCATTTTTGGGACATCGTGATGAACCTGAAGACCAAATGCCACCTGAAGATATAATTGATTATAATGACGAGGAACCTATACCGTCATCTCAAAGAAGGGATCTGAATTCATCGGATTAAAACTTTAACCCACCCATCAACGTCTAATAATTTGTTCAATGGCCATTTTCTTATAGGTAGAAAACTAAGATCTGTTCTTAAACGTAATTTTTCAAATATTTCTATGCCAGCAGCTCCAATCATTATCGCATTATCTGTACAAAGTGATAAATCTGGGAAATGAAAATTCACATTAACATTGTCGGTACCAATCTCTTGAAAATCTAGCTTTTCCCGTAATTTCTGTCGAAGTCGATTATTTGCTGCAACTCCCCCAGAACAAATAAAATCTTTAACCCCAATAAAAGTACCATCACTATTTCTATTTTTAATGCCATGTTTTTTGAATGCAATATTTATTCTATCAACAATATGATCAAATATAAATTCTTGTGTTTTATATGCAATAAATTGTTTAGTTTCTTCATCTAATGTCAAATCTATCTCACCCTCGCCCTCACTTTCACCTTCACCCCTATTTTTGTTATAATGCATTGCTTTATATTCTTGAATGTTACTTAAGAAATGAGAGAATGCAAATTTCACATCTCCTGGAATACCATATTTGGGTGCTGAATAAGGAAGAGTTAATCTAAAATTATATGGATTAGCAATTCTAGTATTCACACTCAATCTTTCATATTGATTTCTAGTTTCTTCAGGTATGGAATTTATATATTTTTGCAATTCTTTACCTAACATGTTTCCATACATTCCTAATTCTCGAGCACATTTATCCAATGAGTCACCCACGGCGATATCTCCCACATTTACAATAATCTCATGTTCAGTTAATGATTTCAGTAATACAAGCATAGTGTGTCCACCACTACATAACAAACTCAAAAATGGATAGTTTGGGGGTGGTAACTTGGGTTGTTCCAGATTTGGTAAATTTGCAGTTAACAAATGACCCAACATATGATGCACTCCAACTAAGGGAACATCCCATGCAACAGATAACCCTTTGGCAAATTCAGTTGAAGTACTTAGGGATCCTGCCATTCCTGGACCTCTGGTAACACAAAGTAAATCAGGTGGGTTTAATGCTGAAATTTGATGCTTATGGCAGAATTCTTGAACCATGTTGGCAATAGTTGCCATATGATAATTATATGCTGCCGTGGGTAATATACCACCTACATCAGCAGAATGTAGTGTCCGTTTAAATTGATCTATAATTTTTGGTGGAGTCTTGGGATGAGATTTTTCGAGTAAGGCAACACAAGAATCATCACACGACGATTCTATGGCCATAACACGATATGTCCGTATGCTTGTTGATGATATTCTTTTCAACGGTAGGGGACATCGAATTTTGAAAGTATTTGAAATCATATCATGTTATTCATTCAAGAGATGGTTGTAAGACTACTGCAAGTGAGTGAAAAAAATTTGTGGTCGTTTTTTTTTTTCGTTCATTAATTTATATCCAAGTTAATAGGTTCCAAACCCTTGAAAACAATCCAGATACAAATTAGTCAGCCGTAGAAAGTGTAGAGATCTGATGACAAATAGATGTTGAAGTATTATTATTGGCAAGACTGCATATTAGTGGGGTCCAAGTTATATTTGGTGGTAGTGATGAGGTTGTCAATTTTTTTTTTGCAACGAGAAAATTAACTTCTATTACTACTGCTGCTAACTACTACTGTTAGCGAGAGAGTAAGACTAAGAGAGAGAGAAAGAGTGATAGTGTAAATCAACGAATGAAAAAATAGACCCATTGGCAAGCTTTTATGCATCTGAGATAATTGTTTGCATTATTAATTGAATCACCTATTACCAATCCATATGATATGTCACAAGTTTTCACTAGTTCCACAATACCGTTAACGTTTGAATCACGTGAACATAAAGAACATCATAGTATTCGAAATAAACCTCCGCTGTCTCCTCCAGAAAGCACAGACAATGAAACATTACAACAACCAATCTGGCAATGTATGTTGGCAGGAGGATTTGGAGGAGTTGTGGGCGATAGTGCAATGCACTCATTGGATACAGTGAAAACGAGGCAGCAAGGATTCCCATATAAAGTAAAATATAAACACATGATTCCAGCTTATTCGACAATCTTAAAAGAAGAAGGATTTTTTCGAGGATTATATGGGGGATATACGCCAGCAGCATTAGGATCTTTCCCTTCAACAGCGGCATTTTTCGGAACTTATGAATATTCAAAACGGGTAATGATAAACCAATGGCATGTTAATGAAACATTAGCATATTTCATTGCAGGTATATTGGGAGATTTGGCATCAAGTATATTTTATGTACCTTCTGAAGTGTTAAAGACTCGTTTACAATTACAAGGTAAATACAATAATCCTTATACCAAAGAATGTGGTTACAATTATCGTGGATTAGGAAGTGTGACGATTGCTAAAACTGAGGGCCCAAAAACTTTTGTGTTTGGTTATAAAGAGACATTGTTTCGTGATTTACCATTCAGTGCCCTACAATTTTCATTTTACGAGACTTTCCGTCAATGGGCCATTTATTCAAACAATGGGTCGGATGATTTGTCCATATCAATGGAATTGTTGACTGGAGCAGCCGCTGGTGGTTTGGCTGGAACCTTGACAACTCCCCTAGATGTGATAAAGACTCGTATTCAAACAGCTACAAACACTTCAGAGTTGAGTAGTTCAATTTCCACCAAGCAAACCATTACAAACCCAATAATCAGATTATTAAACAGAAATGCAACTTTAAAAGCATTGGTATCGATATATAAACACGAAGGTATACTAGGGGCATTTTCAGGAGTTGGTCCTAGATTTATATGGACAGGTATACAGAGTTCTATTATGCTTCTATTGTACCAAGTGGCTTTAAAGCAATTGGATGTGTTATCTGATGACAAAGACAGAGACAAATTAGAGTCTTGATATAAATTTTGTAAATAGCATTATAGATTATAATACACTAAACTTTTATTTATATAACAGTGTGGAGAGGCAATAGTTGGAAGTTTGGAGATGGCTGCTAATTGATAAAAATCAAAAAGATTAATATGTATGTAGGATGCATTACTGTACATAATCTCCGTCGATAATATGGTTGTGTTTCAATTACCATTCATAACCAAAACCCAACCCAACACAACTGGTCTTTTCACATGTAAAAAAAAAGGTTCTGTGCTAAAAAATTTTAAAGACGGAAAAAAACAACCACAACCTCTATCTCACCTCGGCGTTGAAATATAAACATTTTCGACCCCACATCTATAAAGCAATTGAAAAAAAAATTAAGGACTAATTTCCTTTATAAATATATATCTATTTGTTATCAATAAAGTTCTATCCGTTTCTCTTTATTTTTTTAAGGATTAATTTAAAATTTTTAACATATCAAATCAGTTATTGATATTGATTTATTGGGTTCTTTTAACACTGTCAAAGTTTGTTTTGAAGAATTGAGAAAAAACAAAGGTAGTGTCATCTTTGTGAGTGCTACTTTACATTATTATGGGTTACCAATGCAACTTCATGCAAGTGCTGCAAAGGCTGGTGTTGATGCCTTGAGTAATGCCCTTGCTGTTGAATTGGGACCTTTGGGTATTAGATTCAACTGTATTGCACCTGGTGCTATTGGTGGTACTGAAGGTATGCTGCGTTTATCTCCTCCTAATGAAACTCCATTGGAACAAAAAATCCCATTGCAAAGACAAGGTACTACTACTGATATTGCTGATGCCACTATTTACTTGTTCTCACCAGCTGCATCATACGTCACTGGTGATGTGTTGGTTGTAGAAAAAAAAATTAGAGGAAAGGAGTGAGACGCAGCCTCTACGAAAGAAAAAACAATACAGCACAAATCAATGTGATCACTCGGTCGTTAAAACTTTCAGGCACACTCACAAATAGACGAGAGAAACTGAAACAGTTAATAAACACTCAACCTTCTCCCTCCCTTTAAATAATTAATTACTTTCCTTAAAAAAATAAAAAGAAAAGAAAACCCCACCCCTAAATCATTAACAAAGAAATGACAGATAGATTTGGAAGACAAAAATCAACACGTTGGGTAAACTCAGTTCCAACTTATGGAGACTGGGGCGATGATGATTATGAAGACGACGATTATACATATCAAGAAGACAATTCTTCTCAACAACAACAGAGAAAAGTGACACCCCAGAGATTTGAGTTACCTAGTGATCATGTTCCACCTGTGCCAGTTATTGACGAAAAATATAACAAACTAAAGTTCAGGAAGGACAGAAAGATGAACCTGATTCTGTTAACCAAGTGTCAGAACCATCTTCAACTAAACAACAACCAAACTTGGTATTGTCAGTTGATACTCATAAAAACATTTATTCAGATAGTAGTGATGAAGACGACGACGATGACGATACGTGTTCGAATCTTAATTTTGGAATATCAACCCATAGTCTTGGAAATATTGCAACAGATTCAACATCTAAAAATAACGTTACAACCTTGAAAGTGCAACCTAAAGAGGAACTTCAATTTGAACCTCCAACACCAACGTACAGTTACTCACAGCAATCAAACATACCACCAGAAAGTCCTTCTATGGAATCTGAGAATAGTTTCAATTCAGAATACTCATTTCAAAAAGAACCTGTTGATTTGCAATTGGCTACTCATCATGAAGAAACTGAAACTATATTACCACAAAAGGATCTAGCATTGGAACCCAAAGAAAAGACTGAGGAAGTAGAAACCACTGAAAAATCAACACAGCCAGAATTAGTTCTTTCAGTGGATAAACCAAACTTCAAAACAAGTGATGATGAAGATGACGATGATGATAACTGGGGCTACAATAGTCAAAACTCTAGTAATGATGAAAAAGAAGTTCTTGGTGTTCCTGGAGAAAATTCAGCGTCAGATATAGATTCTTTTATTGATAATTTGAATAAAGTCTACAGTGGAGACCCTTCTGGGGAAGTTTTACCACCAATAGATCATGATTTGTCATTGCCAGATTTTGAAAACACGTCATTCAGTAAATATGAGGACGATGAAGAGAATTATAGTCCTATCAAGCCTTTGTCTATTTCCCAGCAAAAAGAAGCTCATGATGATTACTTGAGTTCCTTTTCGGGAAGAACACAATCAGTAAGGAAGCCACCAAGACATTCTACTATTTTTACTGATGATTTCTCAGGTATCGCCAGTGATGAAACTGAAAATGCGCCAGAGGAGCAAAAGGATGATTCTATTTCGGAAAATTCTGTTCCAGAAGTTGTCCAAACAAATGAATTCGAACTTGAACAAAACGAATTGGGTGGTAATAATAACTCTGACTTGGCTCCGCCAGAACTACATCCAGTGGCCTCCTCAGGATCATTGTCAACTGGTAAATTATCTATGGACACTGCATCTCAGAAACAACAAGAATCACAAGACGAAGAAAGTATAACAAAAGATATTAAGGATGCTAGAAGAGTTTCAACACTGAGTAATGCTACTTTCAATTTAGGTGGTTGGGCCCCTAATACTGATAATTTCCGTAACCAATTCATAGGTGAGAATGATAGTGAGTCC
>OBCG01000047.1_pt1 | contig 16500 bp, 20 predicted proteins | sample 1481311 | NCBI WGS metagenome assembly OBCG01 (sample SAMN00990124, study PRJEB22392) | human gut metagenome | reverse complement strand
GGGCCTGAGTAGGTGTCTGGTGTTGTTGGGTCTCAGGTTCCTCGTCACCGTGTGGCTGCGGCGTATTCGGTGTCTGCTGGGGGTGATGCTGGGGAGTTGGGTCGTGCGTATGGGTTGACGCCTGATCCGTGGCAGCAGCAGGTGTTGGATGATTGGCTTGCCGTGGGGGCTGGTGGCCGTTTGGCTTCTGGTGTGTGTGGGGTGTTTGTGCCTCGCCAGAATGGCAAGAATGCGATCCTTGAGGTTGTGGAGTTGTTTAAGGCGACTATTCAGGGTCGCCGTATTTTGCATACGGCTCACGAGTTAAAGTCGGCTCGTAAGGCGTTTATGCGGTTGCGTTCGTTTTTTGAGAATGAGCGGCAGTTTCCTGACTTGTATCGTATGGTGAAGTCGATTCGGGCGACGAATGGTCAGGAGGCTATTGTGTTGCATCATCCGGATTGTGCCACGTTTGAGCGTAAGTGTGGTTGTCCGGGTTGGGGTTCGGTTGAGTTTGTGGCCCGTTCTCGTGGTTCTGCTCGCGGGTTTACGGTTGATGATTTGGTGTGTGATGAGGCTCAGGAGTTGTCGGATGAGCAGTTGGAGGCTTTGCTTCCTACGGTGAGTGCTGCCCCGTCTGGTGATCCGCAGCAGATTTTCCTTGGTACGCCGCCTGGGCCGTTGGCTGACGGGTCTGTGGTGTTGCGTTTGCGTGGGCAGGCTTTGTCGGGTGGTAAAAGGTTTGCGTGGACGGAGTTTTCGATTCCTGACGAGTCTGATCCGGATGATGTGTCGCGGCAGTGGCGGAAGTTGGCGGGTGACACTAATCCGGCGTTGGGTCGTCGTCTGAATTTTGGGACCGTAAGCGATGAGCATGAGTCGATGTCTGCTGCCGGGTTTGCTCGGGAGCGGCTTGGCTGGTGGGATCGTGGACAGTCTGCTGCGTCGGTGATTCCTGCGGATAAGTGGGTCCAGTCGGCTGTCGATGATGTGGAGCTTTCTGGCGGGAAAGTGTTTGGTGTCTCGTTTTCTCGCTCAGGGGATCGTGTCGCGTTGGCGGGTGCCGGCCGGACTGATGCTGGGGTTCATGTTGAGGTTATTGATGGGCTGTCGGGAACGATTGTTGATGGTGTGGGCCAGCTGGCTGACTGGTTGGCGGTTCGTTGGGGTGACACTGAAAAGATTATGGTTGCCGGGTCTGGTGCGGTGTTGTTGCAGAAGGCGTTGACGGATCGTGGTGTTCCGGGCCGTGGCGTGGTGGTTGCTGATACTGGTGTGTATGTGGAGGCGTGTCAGGCGTTTTTGGAGGGTGTCAGGTCGGGTGTGATCAGTCATCCTCGTGCCGATTCGAGGCGTGACATGTTGGATATTGCTGTGAGGTCGGCGGTTCAGAAAAAGAAAGGCTCTGCGTGGGGTTGGGGTTCCTCGTTTAAGGATGGTTCTGAGGTTCCTTTGGAGGCTGTGTCTTTGGCGTTTTTGGGGGCTAAACGTGTTCGTCGTGGCCGTCGGGAGCGTAGTGGTAGGAAGCGGGTGTCTGTGGTATGAACTCGGATGAGTTGGCTCTGATTGAGGGCATGTACGATCGTATCCAAAGGTTGTCTTCGTGGCATTGTCGCATTGAGGGCTACTATGAGGGCTCTGCCCGGGTGCGTGACCTTGGTGTGGCTATTCCGCCGGAGTTGCAGCGTGTGCAGACGGTGGTGTCGTGGCCTGGTATAGCTGTGGATGCTTTGGAGGAGCGTCTGGATTGGCTTGGCTGGACTAATGGTGACGGCTACGGCTTGGATGGTGTGTATGCTGCGAATCGGCTTGCTACGGCGTCGTGTGACGTTCACCTTGATGCACTAATTTTTGGTTTGTCGTTTGTGGCTGTTATTCCCCAGGGTGATGGGTCGGTGTTGGTTCGTCCGCAGTCACCAAAGAATTGCACAGGCAAGTTTTCGGCTGACGGTTCTCGTTTGGATGCTGGCCTTGTGGTGCAGCAGACGTGTGATCCTGAGGTTGTGGAGGTGGAGTTGTTGCTGGCTGATGTGATTGTTCAGGTGGAGCGGCGGGGGTCTCGGGAGTGGGTTGAGACGGGCCGTATACCGAATGTGCTTGGGGCGGTTCCGTTGGTGCCGATTGTGAATCGTCGCCGTACTTCTAGGATTGATGGCCGTTCGGAGATCACTCGGTCGATTCGTGCTTACACGGATGAGGCTGTTCGCACACTGTTGGGGCAGTCTGTGAATCGTGACTTCTATGCGTATCCTCAGCGTTGGGTGACTGGCGTGAGCGCGGATGAGTTTTCGCAACCTGGCTGGGTGTTGTCGATGGCTTCTGTGTGGGCTGTGGATAAGGATGATGATGGTGACACTCCGAATGTGGGGTCGTTTCCTGTGAATTCTCCTACACCGTATTCGGATCAGATGCGTTTGTTGGCGCAGTTGACTGCGGGTGAGGCGGCTGTTCCGGAGCGTTATTTCGGGTTTATTACGTCTAATCCGCCGTCGGGTGAGGCTTTGGCTGCCGAGGAGTCTCGGCTTGTGAAGCGTGCTGAACGCAGGCAGACGTCGTTTGGTCAGGGTTGGTTGTCGGTTGGTTTCCTGGCTGCCCGGGCGTTGGATTCGAGTGTTGATGAGGCCGCGTTTTTTGGTGATGTTGGTTTGCGTTGGCGTGATGCTTCGACGCCGACTCGGGCGGCTACGGCTGATGCTGTGACGAAGCTTGTGGGTGCCGGTATTTTGCCTGCTGATTCTCGTACGGTGTTGGAGATGTTGGGTTTGGATGATGTGCAGGTTGAGGCTGTGATGCGTCATCGTGCCGAGTCTTCGGATCCGTTGGCGGCGCTGGCTGGGGCTATATCGCGGCAGACGAGCGAGGTTTGATAGGCGATGGCTTCGGGTGCTATGTCGAGGCTTGCTGCGACTGAGTATCAGCGTGAGGCGGTTAGGTTTGCCGGGAAGTATGCGGGCTATTATGCTGAGCTTGGTCGTTTGTGGCATTCCGGGAAGATGACAGATGCGCAGTATGTGCGTTTGTGTGTGGAGTTGGAGCGTGCCGGCCATGATGGTTCGGCATCGTTGGCTGCCAGGTTTGTGTCGGATTTTCGCCGGTTGAATGGTGTGGATCCGGGTTTGATCGTGTATGACGAGTTTGATGCTGCCGCCGCGTTGGCTAGGTCGTTTTCGACTATGAAGATTCTTGAGAGTGACCCGGATAAGGCGAATGACACGATTGATGCGATGGCTGCGGGTGTTAATCGGGCTGTCATGAATGCTGGCCGTGACACGGTTGAGTGGTCTGCGGGTGCGCAGGGTAGGTCGTGGCGCAGGGTGACTGATGGTGATCCGTGCGCGTTTTGTGCCATGTTGGCTACGAGGTCGGATTATACGACCAAAGAGCGGGCGCTTACTACTGGTCATACGCGGCGTCATAAGCGTGCCGGTAGGCGTCCGTTTGGTTCGAAGTATCATGATCATTGTGGTTGTACGGTGGTTGAGGTTGTTGGCCCTTGGCAACCAAATAGGGCTGATGCCGAGTATCAGAGGACGTATGAGAAGGCCCGTGAGTGGGTTGATGATCACGGGTTGCAGCAGTCGCCTGGCAATATTTTGAAGGCTATGCGTACTGTTGGCGACATGAGATGATGGTTTCCGGTTGTGCGTCGCCGGTTATCGGTGCACATGGTTGTCTCCCGCACGGGGGCCAACAAGTTAGTGTTGTTTTCCGCAAGGAGTATAGGGTTAGGCTATGGCCGATCAAAAAGTTGAAGAACAGAATGTTGACAATGATGCTGTGGAGTCTGGAAAGGATAACGGCATTGTTGATACAGTAAAAGACGATGGCGGGCAGGAGGTAGTCGACAATCAGTTGAAGAATGAAGGCGAGGGTAAATCGCCGGGGACTGATTGGAAGGCGGAGGCCCGTAAGTGGGAGTCTCGTGCTAAAAGTAATTTCGCCGAGTTGGAGAAGCTTCGTACATCGAGTGACGATTCTGGATCTACTATTGATGAGCTTCGCCGCAAGAATGAGGAACTCGAAGACAGGATCAACGGGTTTGTTCTTGAGGGTGTGAAGCGCGAGGTGGCTTCAGAGTATGGTTTGTCCAGTGATGCGATCGCTTTCTTGTCGGGTGGCGATAAGGAGTCGCTTGCCGAGTCTGCGAAAGCTTTGAAGGGTTTGATCGACCATAGTAGTGGTGGCGCGGGTGTGCGCCGTCTTGCGGGGAGTGCCCCCGTTGATGATGTTAAACGACGTGAGGGTGTCGCGTTTGTGGATGCTCTTGTCAATAATTCTAGGAGATGATTTGTGATGGCTGACGATTTTCTTTCTGCAGGGAAGCTGGAGCTTCCTGGTTCTATGATTGGTGCGGTTCGTGACCGTGCTATCGATTCTGGTGTTTTGGCGAAGCTTTCGCCGGAGCAGCCGACTATTTTTGGCCCTGTGAAGGGTGCCGTGTTTAGTGGTGTTCCTCGCGCTAAGATTGTTGGTGAGGGCGAGGTTAAGCCTTCCGCGTCTGTTGATGTTTCGGCGTTTACTGCGCAGCCTATCAAGGTTGTGACTCAGCAGCGTGTCTCGGACGAGTTTATGTGGGCTGACGCCGATTACCGTCTGGGTGTTCTTCAGGATCTGATTTCGCCTGCTCTGGGTGCTTCGATTGGTCGCGCTGTTGATCTGATTGCTTTCCACGGTATTGATCCGGCTACGGGTAAGCCTGCTGCGGCTGTCAAGGTGTCGCTGGATAAGACGAATAAGACGGTTGATGCCACCGATTCCGCTACGGCTGATCTTGTTAAGGCTGTCGGTCTTATCGCTGGGGCTGGTTTGCAGGTTCCTAACGGGGTTGCTTTGGATCCGGCGTTCTCGTTTGCTCTGTCTACTGAGGTGTATCCGAAGGGGTCTCCGCTTGCCGGTCAGCCGATGTATCCTGCCGCCGGGTTTGCCGGTTTGGATAATTGGCGTGGGCTGAATGTTGGTGCTTCTTCGACTGTTTCGGGTGCCCCGGAGATGTCGCCTGCCTCTGGTGTTAAGGCTATTGTTGGTGATTTCTCGCGTGTTCATTGGGGGTTCCAGCGTAACTTCCCGATTGAGCTTATCGAGTATGGTGACCCGGATCAGACGGGGCGTGACTTGAAGGGCCATAACGAGGTTATGGTTCGTGCCGAGGCTGTGCTGTATGTGGCTATCGAGTCGCTTGATTCGTTTGCTGTTGTGAAGGAGAAGGCTGCCCCGAAGCCTAATCCGCCGGCCGGTAACTGATTCATTTGTTGCGGTGATGTGTCAATGTGCAGGGGGTGGTGTTGATGGGTATCATTTTGAAGCCTGAGGATATTGAGCCTTTCGCCGATATTCCTAGAGAGAAGCTTGAGGCGATGATTGCTGATGTGGAGGCTGTGGCTGTCAGTGTCGCCCCCTGTATCGCTAAACCGGATTTCAAATACAAGGATGCCGCTAAGGCGATCCTGCGCAGGGCTTTGTTGCGCTGGAATGATACTGGCGTGTCGGGTCAGGTGCAGTATGAGTCTGCGGGTCCTTTCGCTCAGACTACACGGTCTAGTACTCCCACGAATTTGTTGTGGCCTTCTGAGATTGCCGCGTTGAAGAAGTTGTGTGAGGGTGATGGTGGGGCTGGTAAAGCGTTCACTATCACACCCACTATTAATGGTCGATATGCACATTCTGAGGTGTGTTCCACGGTGTGGGGTGAGGGTTGCTCGTGCGGATCTGATATTAACGGCTACGCTGGCCCTTTGTGGGAGATATGATATGACCAGTTTTCCTTACGGTGAAACAGTTGTGATGCTTCAGCCGACTGTTCGTGTCGATGATCTTGGCGACAAGGTTGAGGATTGGGGGCATCCTGTAGAAACCGTGTACCATAACGTGGCCATCTATGCTTCCGTTTCGCAGGAGGATGAGGCCGCGGGGCGTGACTCTGATTATGAGCATTGGTCGATGCTGTTCAAGCAGCCTGTTGTGGGCGCTGATTATCGTTGCCGGTGGCGTATTCGGGGTGTTGTGTGGGAGGCTGACGGATCTCCTATCGTGTGGCATCACCCCATGTCAGGTTGGGATGCTGGTACGCAGATTAATGTGAAGCGTAAGAAGGGCTGATAGATTGTGGCTCAGGATGTGAATGTGAAGCTGAACTTGCCGGGTATCCGTGAGGTGTTGAAGTCTTCTGGGGTGCAGGGCATGTTGGCTGAGCGTGGCGAGCGTGTCAAGCGTGCGGCCTCGGCGAATGTGGGCGGTAACGCTTTCGATAAGGCCCAGTATCGTGCAGGGTTATCATCGGAGGTGCAGGTTCACCGGGTTGAGGCTGTGGCCCGTATTGGCACCACATATAAGGGTGGGAAGCGTATTGAGGCGAAGCATGGCACGCTGGCTCGTTCGATTGGGGCTGCGTCGTGATCGTTTACGGTGATCCTCGCGTGTGGGCTAAACGTGTGCTCAAGGATGATGGATGGCTGTCCGATATACCGTGTACTGGGACGGTGCCTGACGATTTCGGCGGTGATCTGATTTGGTTGGCTCTTGATGGTGGTCCGCAGTTGCATGTGCGTGAGCGTGTTTTTTTGCGGGTGAATGTGTTTTCTGATACGCCGGATCGTGCTATGTCGCTAGCCAGGCGTGTTGAGGCGGTGCTGGCGGATGGTGTGGACGGTGACCCTGTGGTGTACTGTAAGCGGTCTACTGGTCCTGATTTGCTGGTTGAGGGTGCACGTTTTGATGTGTATTCGCTTTTTGAGCTTATATGTAGGCCTGCCGAATCTGAGTAAACGTATTTGTTTTTGTTTTAATGTAATTGTTTGATATTTAATGGGGGTTGTGATGGCTGCAACACGTAAAGCGTCTAATGTTCGCTCTGCTGTTACGGGTGACGTCTATATTGGTAAAGCTCATGCCGGTGACACTATTGATGGTGTGAAGACGGTTCCTGACGGTCTTACCGCTTTAGGGTATCTGTCGGATGACGGGTTTAAGATTAAGCCTGAGCGTAAAACGGATGATTTGAAGGCTTGGCAGAATGCGGATGTTGTTCGCACTGTGGCTACGGAGTCTTCTATCGAGATTTCTTTCCAGCTGATCGAGTCTAAGAAGGAGGTTATCGAACTGTTTTGGCAGTCGAAGGTTACTGCCGGAGCCGATTCGGGTTCGTTCGATATTTCTCCTGGTGCCACGACGGGTGTTCACGCCCTGTTGATGGATATTATTGATGGCGATCAGGTTATTCGCTACTATTTCCCTGAGGTTGAGTTGATTGATCGTGACGAGATTAAGGGTAAGAATGGCGAGGTGTATGGGTATGGTGTGACGTTGAAGGCGTATCCTGCCCAGATTAATAAGAAGGGTGATGCGGTGTCTGGTCGGGGGTGGATGACGGCTTTAAAAGCTGATACTCCCCCGGTTCCTCCTTCTCCGGCCCCGAATCCTCCGAAGCCTGAGCCGGATCCTAATCCGCCGTCTAATAACTGATACACATAGTTTGAGGGATTGTTGATAGATGAGTGACACAGGTTACACGTTGAAGATTGGTGACCGTAGCTGGGTGTTGGCGGATGCGGAGGAAACAGCGCAGGCTGTTCCTGCCCGCGTTTTCCGTCGTGCCGCCAGGATTGCCCAGTCTGGGGAGTCTGCTGATTTCGCCCAGGTTGAGGTGATGTTTTCTATGTTGGAGGCTGCCGCCCCAGAGGATGCTGTGGAGGCTTTGGAGGGGCTTCCTATGGTTCGTGTGGCCGAGATTTTCCGTGAGTGGATGGAATATAAGCCTGACGGTAAGGGTGCCTCGCTGGGGGAATAGTTTGGCTCCACGGCCTGATTGATGATTATCGTGGGGCCATCGAATACGATTTCCGCACCAAGTTTGGTGTTTCTGTTTATAGTGTTGGTGGCCCGCAGATGTGTTGGGGTGAGGCTGTCCGGCTGGCTGGCGTGTTGTGTACCGATACGTCTAGCCAGTTGGCGGCCCACCTGAATGGTTGGCAGCGCCCGTTTGAGTGGTGCGAGTGGGCTGTGCTGGACATGCTGGATCATTACAGGTCTGCTAATAGTGAGGGGCAGCCGGAGCCTGTGGCGAGGCCTACGGATGAGCGTAGGGCCCGGTTTACGTCTGGGCAGGTGGACGATATTTTGGCGCGTGTTCGTGCCGGTGGCGGGGTGTCTCGCGAGATTAATATTATGGGGTGAATAGTGTATGTCTGGTGAGATTGCTTCCGCATATGTGTCGTTGTATACGAAGATGCCTGGCCTTAAAAGTGATGTTGGTAAACAGTTGTCGGGTGTTATGCCTGCTGAGGGTCAGCGTTCGGGTAGCTTGTTTGCTAAGGGTATGAAGTTGGCGCTTGGTGGTGCCGCAATGGTGGGCGCCATCAATGTTGCTAAGAAGGGCCTCAAGTCGATTTATGATGTGACTATTGGTGGCGGTATTGCTCGCGCTATGGCTATTGATGAGGCTCAGGCTAAGTTGACTGGTTTGGGTCACACGTCGTCTGATACGTCTTCGATTATGAATTCGGCTATTGAGGCTGTGACTGGTACGTCGTATGCGTTGGGTGATGCGGCTTCTACTGCGGCGGCGTTGTCTGCTTCGGGTGTGAAGTCTGGCGGGCAGATGACGGATGTGTTGAAGACTATCGCCGATGTGTCTTATATTTCGGGTAAGTCGTTTCAGGATACGGGCGCTATTTTTACGTCTGTGATGGCTCGCGGTAAGTTGCAGGGCGATGACATGTTGCAGCTTACGATGGCGGGTGTTCCTGTGCTGTCTTTGCTTGCCAGGCAGACGGGTAAAACGTCTGCTGAGGTGTCGCAGATGGTGTCGAAGGGGCAGATTGATTTTAACACGTTTGCGGCTGCGATGAAGCTTGGCATGGGTGGTGCTGCGCAGGCGTCTGGTAAGACGTTTGAGGGCGCTATGAAGAATGTTAAGAGCGCCCTGGGCTATCTTGGTGCTACGGCTATGGCGCCGTTTCTTAACGGCCTGCGGCAGATTTTTGTTGCGTTGAATCCGGTTATCAAGTCTATCACGGAGTCTGTGAAGCCCCTGTTTGCGTCGGTGGATCAGGGGATTCAGCGGATGATGCCGTCTATTTTGGCGTGGATTAACCGCATGCCGGCTATGATCACTCGAATGAATGCACAGATGCGCGCCAAGGTGGAGCAGTTGAAGGGCATTTTTGCGAGAATGCATTTGCCTGTCCCTAAAGTGAATTTGGCTGCCATGTTTGCTGGCGGCACCGCAGTGTTCGGTATTGTTGCTGCCGGTGTGGGGAAGCTTGTTGCGGGGTTTGCCCCGTTGGCGGTGTCGTTAAAGAATCTACTGCCGTCGTTTGGTGCTTTGAAGGGTGCCGCCGGGGGGCTTGGCGGCGTGTTTCGCGCCCTGGGTGGCCCTGTCGGTATTGTGATCGGGCTGTTTGCGGCAATGTTTGCCACGAACGCCCAGTTCCGTGCCGCGGTGATGCAGCTTGTGGCTGTGGTTGGCCAGGCTTTGGGGCAGATTATGGCCGCTGTGCAGCCGCTGTTGGGTTTGGTTGCCGGGCTGGTGGCACGGTTGGCTCCCGTTTTTGGCCAGATTATCGGTATGGTTGCCGGGTTGGCTGCACAGCTTATGCCTGTGATTAGTATGCTTGTTGCCCGGCTGGTTCCTGTGATCACGCAGATTATTGGTGCGGTGACGCAGGTTGCTGCCATGTTGTTGCCGGCGTTGATGCCGGTGTTGCAGGCTGTTGTTGCTGTGATACGGCAGGTTGTTGGTGTGGTCATGCAGTTGGTGCCGGTGTTGATGCCGGTGATTCAGCAGATTTTGGGTGCTGTCATGTCTGTGCTGCCACCTATTATTGGCCTGATCCGGTCGTTGATACCGGTGATCATGTCTGTTATGCGTGTGGTGGTTCAGGTTGTTGCGGTTGTGATACAGGTGGTGGCCCGTATTCTTGCTGTTGTGGCTCCGATGGTGGCGGCCGTGGTCGGGTTTGTTGCCCGTATTGTTGGTGCTGTCGTGTCGGCTGTGGCCCGTGTTATTGCCGCTGTTGCCCGTGTCATCTCGTGGGTTGTTGCCCATTTTGTGTCTGGTTTGGCGCGTATGGGTTCGGTGGTTCAGGCTGGCTGGAATCATATTAGAGCGTTTACGTCTGCGTTTATTAACGGTTTCAAGTCGGTGATTTCCGGCGGCGTGAACGCGGTTGTGGGGTTTTTTGCCCGGCTGGGTTCTTCGGTTGCCTCCCATGTGAGGTCTGGTTTTAACGCGGCTCGTGGCGCTGTTTCGTCTGCGATGAACGGGATACGTAGTGTTGTGTCTTCGGTGGCGTCTGCTGTTGGCGGATTTTTCGGGTCGATGGCTTCTCGGGTTCGTGGTGCTGCCTCGTCCGGGTTTAACGCTGCGAGGGGTGCGGCTTCTTCTGCTATGCACGCTATGGGCTCGGCTGTGTCTAGTGGTGTGCATAGTGTGATAGGTTTTTTCCGGAATCTGCCCAGCAATATTAGGGGCGCCCTGGGTAACATGGGGTCCCTGTTGGTGTCTGCTGGCCGTGACGTGGTGGCCGGTTTGGGTAACGGTATTAAGAATGCTATGAGTGGCCTGTTGGATACGGTGCGTAACATGGGTTCCCAGATTGCTAATGCTGCGAAGTCTGCTCTGGGTATTCATTCCCCGTCTCGGGTGTTTCGTGACCAGGTTGGCCGTCAGGTTGTTGCCGGTTTGGCTGAGGGTATTACTGGTAATGCGGGTTTGGCGTTGGATGCGATGTCGGGTGTGGCTGGTCGGCTGCCGGATGCTGTGGATGCCCGGTTTGGTGTGCGATCGTCTGTGGGCTCGTTTACCCCGTACGACCGGTATCGGCGTGCTCAGGGTGAGAGTGTTGTGGTGAATGTGAATGGCCCGACGTATGGTGATCCTAACGAGTTTGCGAAGCGGATTGAGCGGCAGCAGCGTGACGCTTTGAATGCGTTGGCTTACATGTGAGTAAAGGGGTATGCATGTTTATTCCTGACCCGTCTGATCGTTCTGGTTTGACTGTGACATGGTTGATGGATCCGCTGTTTGGCGACGAGCGTGTGCTTCATTTGACGGATTATACGGGGTCGTCTCCTGTCATGTTGTTGAATGATTCGTTGCGCGGTTTGGGTGTTCCTGAGGTGGAGCATTTTTCTCAAACGCATGTTGGGGTGCACGGTTCGGAGTGGCGCGGGTTTAATGTGAAGCCTCGCGAGGTGACGCTGCCGGTGTTGGTGTCGGGTGTTGACACGGATCCGGATGGCGGGTTTCGTGACGGTTTTTTGAAGGCGTATGACGAGTTGTGGTCTGCGTTTCCTCCGGGCGAGGTGGGGGAGTTGTCTGTGAAGACTCCTGCCGGCCGTGAGCGTGTGCTGCGGTGCCGGTTTGATTCGGTGGATGACACGTTTACGGTTGATCCGGTGAATCGCGGCTATGCCCGCTATCTGTTGCATTTGACAGCTTATGACCCGTTTTGGTATGGGGATGAGCAGAAGTTTCGTTTTAGTAACGCTAAGTTGCAGGATTGGTTGGGTGGCGGTCCTGTCGGCAAGGATGGCACGGCGTTTCCTGTGGTGTTGACGCCTGGTGTTGGTTCTGGCTGGGATAATTTGTCGAACAGGGGTGATGTGCCTGCGTGGCCTGTGATTCGTGTTGAGGGTCCTTTGGAGTCGTGGTCTGTGCAGATTGATGGTTTGCGTGTGTCTTCGGATTATCCTGTCGAGGAGTATGATTGGATTACTATTGATACGGATCCTCGTAAGCAGTCTGCATTGTTGAACGGGTTTGAGGATGTGATGGATCGTTTGACAGAGTGGGAGTTTGCGCCTATCCCGCCTGGCGGTTCTCGGAGTGTGAATATTGAGATGGTTGGTTTGGGTGCCATTGTTGTGTCGGTGCAGTACAGGTTTTTGAGGGCTTGGTGAATGGTTGATGGCTGGTCTTGTTCCGCATGTAACATTGTTTACACCGGATTATCGTCGTGTGGCGCCTATCAATTTTTTTGAGTCGTTGAAGTTGTCGTTGAAGTGGAATGGTTTGTCGACGCTGGAGTTGGTGGTGTCGGGTGATCATTCTAGGCTTGACGGGTTGACTAGGCCGGGTGCACGGCTTGTTGTTGATTATGGTGGTGGCCAGATTTTTTCTGGGCCTGTGCGTAAGGTGCATGGTGTGGGTCCTTGGCGTTCTTCGCGGGTGACGATAACGTGTGAGGATGATATTCGTCTGTTGTGGCGTATGTTGATGTGGCCTGTGAATTATCGTCCTGGTTTGGTTGGTATGGAGTGGCGTGCTGACAGGGATTATGCCCACTATTCGGGTGCGGCTGAGTCGGTGGCTAAGCGGGTGTTGGGGGATAATGCTTGGCGTTTTCCGCCTGGTTTGTTTATGACCGATGATGAGCGTCGTGGACGCTATATTAAGGATTTTCAGGCCCGGTTTCACGTGTTTGCCGATAAACTGTTGCCGGTGTTGTCGTGGGCTCGGATGACTGTCACGGTGAACCAGTTTGAGAATAAGATGAAGGATCAGCGTGGTTTGGTGTTTGATTGTGTGCCTGCTGTGACCCGGAAGCATGTGTTGACTGCCGAGTCTGGTTCGATTGTGTCGTGGGAGTATGTGCGTGACGCCCCTAAGGCTACTTCGGTGGTGGTTGGTGGCCGCGGCGAGGGCAAAGATCGGCTGTTTTGCGAGGATGTTGATTCGATGGCCGAGGGGGACTGGTTTGATCGTGTCGAGGTGTTTAAGGATGCCCGTAACACGGATTCTGAGCATGTGCATCTCATTGATGAGGCTGAGCAGGTGCTGTCCGAGTTAGGGGCCACGTCGGGGTTTAAGATTGAGTTGGCTGAGTCGGATGTGTTGCGGTTTGGGCCAGGCAATCTGATGCCGGGTGATCTTATCTATGTGGATGTGGGTTCTGGGCCTATCGCGGAGATTGTTCGGCAGATTGATGTGGAGTGTGATTCGCCTGGTGATGGTTGGACGAAGGTGACTCCTGTTGCGGGGGATTATGAGGATAATCCGTCGGCCCTGTTGGCTCGCCGTGTTGCTGGTTTGGCTGCGGGTGTGCGGGATTTGCAAAAGTTTTAGTAAGTGATTGGGGTTTGTTGTGGGTATTGTGTGTAAAGGGTTTGATGGTGTGTTGACCGAGTTTGATTGGGCTCAAATGTCTGGTCTGATGGGTAATATGCCGTCCGTGAAGGGTCCTGACGATTTTCGTGTCGGCACGACGATTCAGGGTGCCACAGTGTTGTGTGAGGTCCTGCCGGGGCAGGCTTGGGCTCACGGGGTGATGTGCACGTCGAATAGTGTTGAGACGGTGACGGGGCAGCTGCCAGGCCCGGGTGAGACCCGATACGACTATGTGGTGTTGTCGCGGGATTGGGAGCAGAACACAGCCAGGTTGGAGATTGTTCCGGGTGGCCGTGCGGAGCGTGCCCGTGACGTGTTGCGTGCCGAGCCTGGCGTGTATCATCAGCAATTGTTGGCTACTTTGGTGTTGTCGTCTAACGGGTTGCAGCAGCAGTTGGATAGGCGTGCTATAGCGGCCCGTGTGGCGTTTGGCGAGTCTGCTGCGTGTGATCCTACCCCTGTGGAGGGTGACCGTGTGATGGTGCCTTCGGGTGCTGTGTGGGCTAATCATGCTAACGAGTGGATGTTGTTGTCCCCCAGGATTGAGACGGGTTCGAAGTCGATCCAGTTTGGCGGGTCTGCTGTGTATGCTTACACGATCCCGTTTGCCCGCCCTTTTGGTAGTGCGCCGGTTGTGGTGGCGTCTATGGCTACGGCGGCTGGGGGCACGCAGCAGATTGATGTGAAAGCCTACAATATTACTAATAAGGATTTTCAGTTGGCGTTTATTACGAATGACGGTTCGAAGCCGAATGGTGTGCCTGCGATAGCTAACTGGATTGCTGTCGGCATGTGACCGGGCTGTTGTTGTGGCGGATGGTGTGATGTTGGGGGGGCTGTGGTGTCGTGGTTTACTCCTGCACTGGTGGCCTCTATTTGTACCGCGTTGGCCACGGTTTTGGGTTCTGTTCAGGCGGTAACGTCTAAATCTCGGAGGCGTTTGCGGCGGCTGTCGGCGCAGGTGGATGCGATGGAAGAGTATACGTGGGGTGTGCGGCGCGAGGTGCGAAGGTTTAACGCCGGGCTTCCTGACGAGGTGGAGCCTATACATCTCCCTGATGTGCCCGAGTTTTTGAAGGATACTGTTGATGGTGGTGGGGGGTGAATTGTGAGGGAGTTGGAGGAGGAGAAGCGGCAGCGCCGCAATTTTGAGAAGGCTTCCCTGATACTGTTGTTTTTGTCGCTTGTGTTGTTGGCGGTGGTTGCCGGGGGTGCTTTGCGTTTCGGGGCTGTATCCTCTGAGCGGGATTCGGAGCAGGCGAGGGCCCAGTCTAATGGTACAGCTGCCAGGGGTTTAGCCATCCGTGTGAAGCAGGCGTGTGCTTCGGGTGGGGTGGAGTCTGCGCGGCTGCACCGTTCTGGTTTGTGTGTGGATGCTCAGCGTGTTGAGCGGAGTGTGCAGGGTGTGCCGGGTCCTGCCGGTGAGCGCGGCCCGCAAGGGCCCGCCGGTGTGGACGGCCGGGATGGTGTTAATGGTTCGGCTGGGTTGGTTGGCCCTGTTGGCCCGCAGGGTTCCCCGGGTTTGAATGGTGTGGCTGGCCCTGACGGGTTGCCTGGTGCTAACGGCAAGGATGGTGTCGATGGTGTTCCAGGTCGTGCAGGTGCTGACGGTGTGAACGGGGTTGACGGCGCTGATGGTCGGGATGGTTCGGCCGGTGAACGTGGTGATGTGGGCCCTTCAGGTCCTGCCGGCCCGCAAGGTGCACAGGGTGAACGGGGTGAGCGTGGCCCCGCCGGTGCGAACGGATCCGATGGCAAGGATGGTAAAGATGGGCGCTCGGTGGTGTCTGTGTACTGTTCCGGGGGTCGCCTGGTTGTGAAATATAGTGACGGTGTGGCTTCCACGATATCGGGCTCGGTGGCCTGCCAGGGTGTGAAACCGTCGCCTATAGTGACTATATCATCCCACAAATAGAAAGGAGTGGCTGTGATGGTAGTGTTTGGTGGTGATGTGTGGTGAGGTTTATTCCTGCGGCGCATCACTCGGCCGGTTCGAATAGTCCGGTGAATAGGGTTGTGATTCATGCGACATGCCCGGATGTGGGGTTTCCGTCCGCTTCCCGTGCAGGGCGGGCGGTGTCTACAGCGAACTATTTTGCTTCCCCATCGTCGGGTGGTTCGGCGCATTACGTCTGCGATGTCTCTGAGACGGTGCAGTGCTTGTCGGAGTCTACGATTGGGTGGCATGCCCCGCCGAATCCGCATAGTTTGGGTATAGAGATTTGCGCGGATGGGGGTTCGCACGCCTCGTTCCGGGTGCCAGGGCATGCTTACACTCGTGAGCAGTGGCTGGATCCTCGCGTGTGGCCTGCTGTGGAGCGTGCCGCCATCCTGTGCCGGCGTTTGTGTGACAAATATAATGTTCCGAAGAGGAAGCTTAGTGCAGCCGATTTGAAGGCTGGCAGGCGGGGTGTTTGCGGCCATGTGGATGTGACTGATGCGTGGCATCAGTCGGATCATGATGATCCGGGGCCGTGGTTTCCGTGGGACAAATTTATGGCCGTAGTCAACGGCAAAGATGAGAGTGGGGAGTTAACTGTGGCTGATGTGAAAGCCTTGCATGATCAGATTAAACAATTGTCTGCTCAGCTTACTGGTTCGGTGAATAAGCTGCACCATGATGTTGGTGTGGTTCAGGTTCAGAATGGTGATTTGGGTAAACGTGTCGATGCTCTGTCGTGGGTGAAGAATCCGGTGACGGGGAAGCTGTGGCGCACAAAGGACGCCCTGTGGAGCATCTGGTATTACGTGTTGGAGTGTCGCAGCCGCATCAGCAGGCTCGAGTCTGCTGTCAACGATTTAAAAAAGTGATGGTGATGTGTGATGGGTAAACAGTTTTGGTTGGGCTTGTTGGAGCGTGCCCTGAAAACTTTTATTCAAACGTTTGTTGCTGTGCTTGGGGTGACGGCGGGTGTCACGTATACGGCGGAGTCGTTTCGCGGTTTGCCGTGGGAATCGGCGTTGATCACAGCAACGGTTGCTGCGGTGCTGTCGGTTGCTACATCGTTTGGTAGCCCGTCGTTTGTGGCCGGCAAACCTAAAACCACGCCTGTGGATGCGGGTTTGGTTCCACCGGATGATGGGGGCTTGGTTGAGCCGCACTCGGTGGATGTGTCGGATCCTGGCATGATTGAGCCGATGGATGATGCGGATCTTGGTGTAGGCTATGAGCCTCGGCGTGCAGCCGAGTCTGAGGTTGGCACGGTAGAGTCTACTGTTGCATAATTGAATATATGTGTGTGCCCCAGCGGTGCTGCCACGATCGTGTGGTGGTTGCCGCTGGGGCACTATTTCTGTTTATGCGGTGTGGCTATGATTCGTTGCGGTCGATGGTGTCTTCGAGCATCTGATACAGGTGGAGGCAGGTAGAGATAGTATCGCTGGCCTGGTCTAGAGCGTTACGCCCGCAAAAACTT
>OBCG01000033.1_pt1 | contig 35265 bp, 40 predicted proteins | sample 1481311 | NCBI WGS metagenome assembly OBCG01 (sample SAMN00990124, study PRJEB22392) | human gut metagenome | reverse complement strand
GCTGTACTGAATAATCCTAAAAAGACAATCGGTGCTACTACCCAATGTTTTCCTGACTTGTACATTTTAAAGCGTTTCTTTAATTCTGACTGTTGATTCATGAATTTCTCTCCTCTATATGTTTTTTTCTTTTTTCTCTAGGTCTTTCTTCACAACACATGGTGCCCGTTGCTTTTTCATCGCCCGTCTCCTTCCTCAAAAAAAGAGAATCAAGACTGTCTCGATTCTCATATTGATTTTCTATTTAGTTTTTTCTTATAGATTTGATACCCATTGTCTTCACGCCACTGTTTTAAAACTTTTTCTGTTACATGAAATCGTTGAGCAATTTGTTTGAGTTGTAAGTCGCTGTTCTGATAGCTTTCAAAAGCTTCTTTAGTAATCTGGCTATAATACTGTCGCACATCTGCAGTTTCTATTTTTTCTGCAAGCTCTTGAACACGTTGAAAACGCTCGGTGTGTTCTTTTTTATACCATTCTGGATCTTCATTCATTAAGGCCAACATTTCTTTACGCCATAGTTTTTGTTCTCTTTTCGTCACTTTTATCACCTCAAGAACATATTAACAAAGCCTTCGTTAATAAAAAAATACTATCCTTTTAAATCAAATAGAAATTACCTTTTGTAGGAAACACCTATTGTTTACTGGTTTCAAAAAAATCAAGTCTTTTCACAAGGTTTCTAGCAACCGTTACCTCAAACTCTAGGTGAGTCGGATATTGCTCACTACCAATAATTGGTAGGTCGTGGCAATCTCACCATGTACCGTAGCACACCAACTTCACAATCATTGTGTGGGTCTCCGTTCATACTGGAGCTTTTAGCTCTTCTCCTAGCGTTTAACGACACCCTGCTGGCTTCTGTACCCTTGCCCCTTCATAGCTACGCTGATAAGCAAGGCAGCGGACTTCTCGCTGACTATTCAGTTGTAAAAAAGAAAGCGTTCTTCTTCTCGTTATCAGAAGATAGAATGTTTCTTTTTTGTTTGGCAACTTTGCTGGAAACCAGCAAACAATAGGTGTTTCCTGAATACTTTTGTTACACTTCTTCTTCGTTTAAATAATTCCAAATGGTAGTGAGTAACTGGTCAAATCGTTCGACAATGAATACGTCCACATCATTTTCTAGTAACCAATCCACTGTTATCTCCCAACTCGCACCTTTTTGCGCAGCTCGATACAGATGGCCTTGGAAGTCTTGCGGAATGACTAGTTTTTTCTTGTCCGAGCAGGCAACAACAAGCGCTGTGAAAGTTATTTTATCTATTCCACAATTCTGTTCATAGGAAAATACTCGTATCACGTCTCCGTGATTTAGTTCTTCTGCATGGGTAATTCGTTTCTTTTCCATAACGTCCTCCTTATTTATCTAATCTTTAATTGGTATTTTTTTGCAATATTTTATCCTTTATGTTAGATTAATAATTATCCAAGTTTCTTTTATTGGGTGTTCACAATATATTAGTCAGCTAGCGGAAACTAGTTGGCTTCTTTTTTTGTTATTTTCTTTAGAAGAAATAACTGTCAACGCTGTGGAGCCTTTCCTTCTCTCAACGATTTTGTTACCAGTATTGTTGTAACAAGTCTCTATCTGACTGAATAATTTTCGGTTTACAGTCATATAAGGCATTTCTTTGTATTTTTTCCATATCAACTGTCCTTTTTCTTGAATTTGTACAGCTAAATAAAATTTATTTTTTTCTAGCAAATAACAATTTCCTGTTTTAGTGTGGATTCGGTATACATATTTATAAATATATGCAATCGTAACTTTCTGGTTCATTATTTCGCCTCCTTTCAACACAATGTGTAAAACACTAAATTATCCTACAAGACCTAATCATTAAATATAACGATGACTTGCTACCAAATTTTTTAATTATTTTTAACAAGTTAACAGACAAAAAAAGCGGGGAACGCATACATGAACTGTACACGTTCCCCGAAAATTCCAACATTCATTCCACCATACACAACAAATTGTTCACCTAGACCAATAAAGGAACTTAAAAAAGGCTAGAATTTTTATCAAAAAATTGTTATACTGTATGTTGTAACTTATGTTGCAACAAACGAGAACCGATTATAGTTCATGGTGTCTCATGAATTATTTAACTGTCCTCTGGGATTCCCGTCCCATGGCAGTCGGTTCTTAATTTATTGTTTGTCTGTTAACTTCTTATCATAAGAAAAATTGATTTGATTTAAGATTTTTGTAGTTGTTTAATAGTTATTATCAGTACAAACACTTTAGACCCATTATCTAAGGTGTTTTCCATTTTTTATATTAAATGCGCTTCCTTATGATAAAACCATAGCATATTGTTAAAATTCTAGCAAGAAAAAATATATTATATAACAATAATTGTTAACTACCGCCCACATAAGTTCTCTGCTTAAAATGACATAAAAAAATTACAGAGCCATTTACAAAAATGTTATGCTACTAAAGTAAAAATACTTAAACCTATTGGTGTCAACCACTTTAAAATTAAAATTAACTCTTTTTTCAAGTGGATTTCCCCCTCTCAATAATTCTTACAAAATAAGTATACCACAAGATTTTATTCAGTAAAATACAATGTATAAAAAACATACATCATTTTGAAAAAAATCTGAAATTACATAGAAAATCATCAAAAAAGTAACAAAAATGCGTTTTTTTTACACATATGAATATTGGAGGTTTTTTTATGTTTATAAACGATTTTTTAAAGCATACACGTAATAATCTAAATTTATCTCAAACAACTTTTTACAAAGATGTTTTATCAAGAAGTACTGCAGATAAATTTGAAAAGAATAAAACTTCAATCAAACTATCTTGCATTCCCATTCTAGCTGATCGTTTAGACTTAACTTGCGAGGAGATTTTATTCTATTCCTCTGATACATTACACACTGATTTTGATAAACTAAGAGACTCCTTTCTAAATAAATATGCCAGCCTTCAATCGTTAGAAGAAAAATCTGAAATAAATGAAGTCACAAAAGATATTACTGCCATATATATGCAGTGTATTGAACCTAAATACTACTCTTTAAAATATTTTAATTTGTATTTGCTTATAAAAATTTCTTGTTCAGAATTTACAGATAAAATTTTAGAAGTAGACAAAGCAGATCTCATGGACCTAAAAAAAATATATAGAACACGCAAGCTTTATACTTCTTCCGATTATAAAGTATTAGCTAATCTTATAACGCTACCTTTATTTACTGTCAATGATTTAAACTTTATGTTTGATGTACTATACCCTTTAGCAAATAATGTTCCCGAAGAGATACTATATCCTGCTTACCTTGCTTTAACAAACTTAACAACTAAGCACATAAAAAATAAAGACTACAATAAAGCTAAATTAGCTATTAATAATTTTGAAGAACAATTAAAAGTTAATCCATCATACAAATTTAAACTCATTTGTTTACACGATAGAGCATTGCTTGATTTTCTTACAGATAAGATCAATAATTCTAGTAAATTAACTGAAGCTTTACAAATAATTAATATTATTGATAGCTGTGAACCGCCTTCTTCCTCTCTAGCTGATAGAATGAAAGAAGCTACTGTTTCTATAATCGAAAAAGAAGATAACACTAAAGATATTATAGCTGCAATTGCTAATACGAAAAGCAGTATTGATTATATGCAAACAATTCCTCCAAATATAGTTAAAACTTAGAAAGAGGCAAATTGAGTAAACTCAATTTGCCTCTTTCATTTCTTTCTATCATTCAATTTCTATTTCCATTTTAAATGTCTAAAATCATATTTCGGTCCAACACTGTTACTAGTAATCCCAGTAGCGTTCATGTTTCTTAATCGCGCATTATTAAGTTGTAGTAAAGGTATAACCCCTAGTTCACCATTTATAGTTTCCTCTGCCTTACTTAGCAACTTACTTCGTTTATTTTTATCCGTCTCTTTTAAAGACTTGTTTAAAAAGTCTTCATATTTATCTGAAGAGTAATTCCCATGATTATTCGGACTATTCTTCCTAAAATTACTTAGTATACTAAATGGATCCGGATAATCTGCAGCTACCCCACTAATACTTAGATCAAACTCTTTTTTTGAAAGTCGATCAAACTGGACAGTCGCTGGTACTGGAACAATATTAACTTTTATTCCTTCTAAGCGATTTAACTGACCTTGAATGAATTCACTTGCTTTCACACCCAAGTCTTGGTCATTTGTTAAAATATCAAAAGTAAAATTATTTTGCTTTAATTCATTTTTAGCAATTTCCAGTTCTTTTCTTGCTCTATCTAGATCATAATTACCAGCAGTAACTTCTTTCGATACTTTTAAGTTATCTGTTAAAATGCTCGTTAGAGGTACAGAACCGTTTGCAACTACATTATCAACTAAATTTTTACGATCAATTGCATTACTTATCGCTCTTCTTAAATGAATATTATTTAATTTAGAATTTCCATGATTTACTTCTAAGAGTAATGCGGAATCTGACACTTCTGAAACAAAATTGTCGTTTTTGATATTTTGTTTTGCATACTCGCCAGACAAAGGAACGTCATCAAGCTTTTCAGCTTCAAATAAACTTACCCCTGTGCCTACATCCTTAATAACATTCATGTCTATTTCATTCATTCGTATAGATTTACTATCCCAATATTTAGTATTCTTTTTCAGTTTCCATTTCTCACTAATACCTGTATTTTTTAATGAATTTAGAGTATATGGGCCATTGTAAATCATACTATCCGAGTTCGTACCATATCTATCTCCTTCTTTTTCAACAACTTCCTGTTTTTGAGGGAAAAAGGCTGTATTAATTAGCATCGAAGTGAAATATGGGCTTGGTGTACTCAAATTAATAACCAAAGTATTCTTATCCTTAGCATAAACTCCCAACTTATCGGGTTTCATAGTCCCGGAGCTGATTTCTTTAGCATTTTCAATGGGTTCAAAAAAACCAATATTTGGTGAATCTTGATTACTTAACGTTCTTTTCCACGAATAAACATAGTCTTCTGCAGTAACAGGTGTATCATTACTCCACATTGCATTCTCTCTCAATCGAATAACATACTTAAGTCCATCGTTAGAGATTTTAGGAAGACTATTAGCACCTGCAGGTATTATTTCACCTTTAGAATTAAGTTGATATAATCCTTCCATTACGTTATTTAGAACAAGTTGGCTTGTAGGGTCAATAGCTAATTTTGTGTCTAAGCTTTGTACTGTAGTGGAAACTGCGAAATTATAAGCTTTATTTTCTTTTGATGTTTCATTAGATTTTGCCCCACAACCAGTAAAAACTATTCCTAAAATAAGAATTGTTAATATCTTTCCCCAATTTTCTTTCAAAAAAACACTCCTGTTCTACTTCTTATCTTTTTTACTAAATTTTTAATAAGTCGATTATTTTTTTAGTCATTGCCTTCTAACCAATCATGTAATGTTACAACCGTTTGAGAATCATTTTTTTGTTCCCACGACTGTAATTGTAACAAACAATTCTCAAAAGTTGTACAGAAAGCCCCAAACATGTAATTATCAACATTCTTAATTTTAGCATCTGTTTTAATTTTATGGTAGACCTTGCGTAAGGTGGTTTCAATTTCTTCTTGCCAATCTTCTGCAATTAATACTCGTCCATATTTTTTTTCTTGTTTGTTCTTTGCCCGAATAATAATGCCAACAGCATTGTATGCTTCTTGAATCGTGTTACTAAATAAGGCAATTAACTCTAAACAGTGTTTATCTAAAAAAGTCTGGTCTTGGGTTTCAGAGAAAGATTGCAATAATTCACGATGTTGTAATTCTTCTTTTGTCGTATCTATTACTGTATCTTTATATGTGTCTTTATTAGTATTATTAAATACTTGTTTGATTTTCACATGTCCGCTTGTATCAAGGGATTCAGGTCTTTTTTTCGAAGATGTGATTTTCACATGTCCGCTTGTATCAAGGGATTGAGAGGTTTCATTTGTTGATTTCGAAGATGTGATTTTCACATGTCCGCTTGTATCAAGGGATTGCTCCCTTTTTTTCATTTTGTAAATGTCGTTTTCTGTGACTTCTAATCCTGCAAGATATAAGCGATTTGGATAGTTTTTACCTTCCTTTTTGTTAAAGCCCATGCGTCTTTGTTTGAGCAGATTAAATTCTTCTAACTCTTTTTTTATATGGCTAACTTTTTGACTACCACAATTGAGCATTTTTTGTAACTCGATATTAGTAAATTGGAAGAATATATATCCGTTTTCATCTTTCCAATCTTGCATAATAGCAAATTCTAAACGAGACTTCAATAACATGTATGCTATTTTTGCGCCATCACTTAAATTTGAGTAAGTATCACTTTCAATAAATACTTTTGGAAATTGATAGTATAATTCATTGTACACACGTTCAGAACTGATATAATTAAAACTTGACATGACAAAAAACCTCTTTCTTTTCTCCAAAAACAGGATAAATCGAAAGAGATATAGACAATTTTATTGTAATTTCATATAATACTTGGTATTATATACACAATAAGAATATTTCTCTTTCAATCTAATCCTAGTGTGAAGTTTACAGTCGCCAAACTATAAGGACTTCACACTTTAGGTGGATTTTTTTATTTAGTATAACATTAATTTCATTAACTAGCTAAGGTTTTAGCTAGTTTTTTTCTTTTTATCGCCAATACTATAATACTGCGGTATTATAGTATTAAAGTATTATAGCTCTGTAGTATTATATATTTTTCTAAGTTCTTCTTCTGTAAAGTAGTGTTCAATTAGTAAATATCGCACAACCTCAGCAATACTTTTTCCATCTGCTACTACTTTGGTTCGGAGAAGTTTCATTAAAGGTTCATTCAAATAAAAGCTTCCTTGCTTTCCAATAGCGTATTCTTCAAAATAATCTTTTATTTCTGGTAAGCTAGCGTCTTTCTTTTTCTTTATGTTTTCTATGTTTTCAAACAATGCTTTCTCTTGTTTTTTTGAATGTATTTGTTTTTTTTGAGTTAATAGTTCCAAAGCTTGTTTTTCTTCTTCACGTATTTGTTTAGCAGTTTTTCTAACCATTGTATTTGTCCCCCGTTAATTGTAATAGTGTATCAACAAATTCTTGATATTGATTAGCGACCTTATGATTCTTTTCGTATTGAAAAACAGCTTGTTTAGCCATAATAGAATCTCTAACTAAAGTAGCTCTATCAATTGTACCCAAAAGTTTGTAGGAGCTGTCTTTTAATTCATCTAATACGTCTTTTACATGATTTGTACCATCAGCCATTGTTAAAATCAAACCTAAGTCTTTAAGTTCAGAATTAATCTCTTTTACCATATCAACAGTTTTTTGTAATTGCTCTAGTCCTTGCATAGAAAAGTATTCTAATTGAGTAACATAAATAGTAAAATCACTAGCTACTAAAGCGTTTATTGTCGTCATATTTAAGGAAGGGGAGCAATCAATAATTATAAAATCATAATCATAAATCACTTTATCTATAGCTTTTTTTAGCACGAATTCTCTTGACATTCTAGCTGTAAGTTCTATGTCAACGTTTGCTAACATAATACTTGAGGGTACTAGATCAATATTATCTGTAATTTTAATTTTTACATCATTTATATCAAGATTTTTGATATATACATCATACAAAGTTGGTACGCCACTTTTTTCTATTACCTTTTTACTAACAAATGTATCAGTATAATCAGCATTTTGATCATTGTCTATTGCTAACACTTTTGAATTTCTACCTAAAATTTCAGCAACATTTTTACTCGTAGTTGTTTTACCGACTCCTCCTTTTTGCATTGGGAAAGATAGTACAGTAGCTTTTTTCATAGTTATTCCTCCTAGTATTATAGTATTATGAATATCTAATACTATAATACTACAATACTGTAGTCTTGTAAACCTATAATACTATATTATTATAGGTTTGTGTATAATTTAGTAAGACTAACACCGGTCATTGTTTGAATTTCCTAAAAGAAGCACTCGTTAGAATAATATCCTTTTATTGGACGTAGGGTATTTCAACATATTGACCTAAGTGTAATTGATACTTGCGGTGACAAGCAGGACATTCAAAATAGCTGTTTTGTGGAACTAGCTTTGCTAATTTTCCGCAATCACATTCTACAGAAAAAGCAATATTCCGATTAAAACTGTTGATTTCTAATCCCCAACGATCATACGCTTTTCTCTTCATCTATTTACGCTCCCTATTCTATTTTTTTGTAGGTTGGTATATTGGTAGTACTGCTTATTTTAAAATGGGCTTAGAATCGCTCTCTGAAACACTAGATATTAGCTTTCGCTTGATTTTATAGACGGTTTCTCGTGATACATGATTCTGTTTAGCAATCTTTGCTACTGGCTCATCAGCTGTAAGCATAGAAACAATGTTATGATAGATTACTTGTTTTTGTGGGTCAGGAGAGTCTGGTGTGTAAACAGCGGGACGGCCTTTGTAAATTCCTTTTGCTTTTGCTGCTGCAATCCCTTGACGTTGTCGATCTCTGATTTTTTCCCGTTCATTTTGTGCAATGTAGCTAAGTAGCGATAAAAACATATCAAACATGGCTTTATCAAGTAATTCATTGCCGGTATTGAAGTTCAAAAACGGTGCGTCTAAAAAGTTTACTTCTATATTATTGTTTCTGAAATAGAGAACTGTTTCTTTAATATCATCATAATCTCTTCCTAAGCGGTCAAGTGAATCAAAAAAGAGAACGTCTCCTTCTCTGGCATACTCCAATAACTTTTGAAATTCTGGCCGGTTTGTGTCTTTTCCGCTAATTTTTTCCTGAAAGATTTTTTCTACCTGTAATTTTTCCATTTCCAATAGTTGTCGATCTAAATTTTGATCCATCGATGAAACACGAATATAGCCAATTTTTGTCATTTTTTGCTCCTTTTTCAATTGTATATAATAGACATGTATAATAGACGGTCGAAAATAGTGTAACATAGCGATTTTAAAAAATCCATTTTAAGTATACTTATAACTTACAAAAAATATTAGCACTACTTAAATTGATTGAACAAGTGTGAATATCATGGTATAAAAGAACTGTAGGAAGCACAAATCACTTCTTTACAAATCTATCTTTTTGGCCAGTCGGCGGAAAACGACTGGCTATTTATCTGGTAACTTATAAATAAAACACTCAACCAGTGGTCGATTGAGTGTTTTAACTGTCCAAACGTATAATTGAATTGAGACGGGCTATGAGAAAAGCAGAATCCCTAATTTAAAGGACTCTGCTTTTTGAATGTTTCTTAATTTATATTGTCTCACAAACCATGGTTTTTGACACTAAAATGTCTTTTTTTCTAATTGAAAGGCTTGTAGTTGTTCCTCACTCGCAGTATTCATAGGAACTTTGTTTACATACTCTGCTTGAACAATTCTTCGCGTGGTTGCGGCCATATCCCCACACAACACCAAAGTAAGTAACGTCTTATCTGGTACGTCTTCGATTACCTCTACCGCCGTAGGATCTACAATTTCATTTTTTGTAATCGAGTAAGTGTAAATGTTCTCTAAGTCCGTAATATAAACAAGTTGCCCAATAGTTGAACGTTCCAATGGGGTAAATAATAATTCTGGGTTTTCCGTTTTATGACCGGCTAACGCATAATTACCCTGCCCTAATTGTTGGTCTTCTTTCATGGTTCCTGCGCCAAAAAGTAACGAATCATTATCCAATCCTCGAAAAATAGATAAATTAATGCCTACATCTGGAACAGCGATTCCTGCGACGGTGGGTACCTTTGTATTTTTTGCCTTAGCTTTTGCCACAGCTTCTGAACTAATAGAATTGACTTGCCCAAAATCAAACGAAGCAGGTTTTTTCTGATTTTCTTTGATTTCCTTTTTTGATACACGGGAAATTGTATAGGTATCACTTGTTTGTTGAATGAAAAAGTTTTTGATTTGATTGTTAAAAACCAAGACTAATCCCACGGCAAACAATAGAACAAGTAGCGTGTTGGTCAGTATTTTCTTTAGTTTCATAGCAAACTCTCCTTTTTCACCGAATGGTTAGGCTTCGATCAATGGTACTTGTGCCATCTTCATAGTTGAAGACAACCTTCGGCTGTACATTATATACATATACATTGAAGTTTAGTATACCGTTACTATCAATGGCTTGCAACCAGTAGCCACGAGGCATTAATTCATTCCCTCGAAAGACTGTCACAATCTGATAAATCACTTTATTGCCAGTTATTTTTTGGGCGTCCCGTACCTTTTTTTCATAAATAGTCTGTACGTTTTGATTGGAAAACGCCGTCTGTGTCGCCAAATTTTTAGGATTGTCTTGACTACCACTTTCTCCTTCTCTGAAGTTTCCGTCACTATCAAAGTTAAAACTTGATGTATAGGCAAGCAAATGACCCCGATTCACAATCAGTTCCCCATCTACCTTTTTTTGGTGCCAGCCTGTCGGTTTCCAGACTTGACGTTCTCGCCCTTCAGAACGTCCTAAATTCTTCCTATCAAGGCAGGCAGTCACAAATGTAGTGCGATTTAATGGGTCTAAATCACCATAAATCACCTTGTTTTCTTCCCATTGGGAAATGTCTAATGTAGACCTTCCATTATTTACAGTGAAAACGGCACTATCGCCACTTTGGAAGTCTAAGGCTGCTAATTGCTCATATTGATTGACATCGTATGGTGCAGTAGCACGTGTCGTTTCTTTTGTCTGTACTTTCTTCTTTTCTAATGGCTTTGGCACTTTTAGAGCAACTTCTTGTGTAGTAGGTGTCAAAAAATTTGTAATGTCCTGTTTATTTCCGAACAAAACGCCTGTTAAGATAAGCCCTATCATAATAATTAGGCGCTGTTTTTGTTTATTAGTCATAGCCGCTTCCTTCCTTTTTCATTTTTTGTTTATACGCATATGCTTTATACGCGTTGGGTTTTGATTTGTACCCGTACCCTTGTGCATCATCCAAAATCTCTCCTGTGTGAAGTTGTATCAAAATATAGCGAGGATCAGACCGTTTAGACAACGTACTTGAAAGAACCGCTTTAACCGTATTGATCATTTGAGAAAACTCCTTTCAGGTATAAAGACAGCCATCGAACTGTCTTTATACCCCTATTTTTCGTTTTTTTTTAAGCACTTATAATTTCTTCTTCGTATAACACTTTTCGACCATAACAAATTTTTTTGATTTTCTGTAGGTCAATGGTTTCTCGAGTTAGCCTATCATATAATTCTCTGTCTGATTTGTTTATAATTTGGCTACTAAATAAATACTCATTGTTACTACCAATCACATTATTCAGTTTGAAAGTGAGTTCGGTTTCCGCAATACGATAGGTCACAGTAATGGTTTTCATGCCTTTATTCTGAACTGCTTGAATAATTTCCTTTTCTTTTTGGAAGGATTTGTTCGTTGCTAATTCTTTTGCATACTGTTGTTGGAATTGTAGTTCCTGCAAGTGTTCAGATAACTTCCTGTCGTTTTTTTCTAAGTATTCTTTTACTAGTCGTGCTTGTGTATCTTGTTTATTTGTTAGTAAGTCCAGTATCTCACTGTCTGAACATTCATACTGGACGAACGAATGATCCAGAAGAAACGTAGTTTGCCCATCCAGTAGTTTTTTTCGGACATCATTTTTTAGTGAGGTGATTTTCCAGTCGGATAAGTTCTTTAGGTAGTCCATTTCAAGCGTGTAGTAGTATTTATAGTGTTGATTAATTTCAGTAATCGTTTGTTCGGCCAGTTCTTTTTCCAGTTGTTGAATCACTTTGTGAAGCGTTTGAAAGACGTTGGTATCTACGCTCTTCAAATGCCATTCAATCAAATACTCTGCTTGTGAAAAGAATGTATCTGTCACGCTGTCATATATTCCGATAATGTCTCCTATTGACTCATTTTGCCGAAAGGCAAGAGACTCTCCGTTCTGTAAAAAGGTATTCAGATAGATAGAGAAAAAACGGGTCCTTTTCGGGTCAATCAGTAGCTTAATCAGCGACGTTGTCCGTGTATCCTCTTGAAAAATAAGAGTTTGTTGCTCGCTGCGTAAAAATTCTTTGAAATTATCTGTTGTCATGGTCATCGTATTCCCTACTTTCTGTTTTTTTATTACTTGAAAGAAATTGTCAGGTAGGTTATACTTGTCGTAGCAAGTAAGTACGGCAAGTATAAGTACCTTTTTAGAAATCTTTTGTTCGTTGCAAAAGGTTTCTTTTTTTACTTTTCAAGGGCGTTCTTCCCATGCTTTTCCATAAATGGTATAGAGTTCGTGCCAATCTCTGTTCATTAATGCCAACATTTGTTCTAATTCTTCGTTATCCTCCGAGCGGATAATTTCGTTCTCTAGTTTTTCCATTGCGTAAGTAAGTGAATCTAATGTCTGAAATGCTTGTTCTTTGTTCATTTGGTTTTCCTTCTTTCGGTTTTGGTTTTTGACAATTCATTTTTTTTGAAGACTTAGGAAGGGGTGGTCTTTTGATTTTGTTGGTTCGGCATTTTTTTGTAGGGTCCTCCTTTCGTTGTTTGTAGTTATGGTACATTTTTCCAGTGAGCTTGAGGTTTTGGGTGTGCAGTGAACAGACAATGGACACCAAGAAAAAACAAGGGCGAGCGCAGCTCGTGCATTTTACCCTTGTTTTTTCGACTGTCTGTTGTATGCTGAACAAATACACAAAGCCGCTCACTGGAAAAATCATCACTGCAACCAAGTGAAGCGGACAAAAAACATGCCACAGAACCAATGCTCTTGACCTTTGCCTTGTGCAACAAGGCTTTCTTCCGAACGGCGGTGGCGGTTGGAGTAAGGAAGAAACAGCCCTTTTTCTCTTGTTTTTTTCTATGTAAAAAGCCTTGTATCGCAAGTAATACAAGGCTTTTTATGGTATAATAAGAGAGTAGAAAGTTTATGGCGGTGGCAATCTCTCATAAAGGGGGAATGCCTATGTTTTTCATTGTTTGCTTTTTCCCTAGAAAGGAATAGCTTTGACTGTTTTTGAATCGTTAATGTTTGCGTTAGCATTCGCAACATTGATTCTGAAAATCAGTAACAACAATAAGAAAAAATAAACCCGTCATAAATCTTGGCAGACGTTGACAGGTTTATTTTCAAACTATTAAACTAAGCCACCGCTTTAAACGGTTCTACTTGAGGGCGTATTATCAGTACGTCCTCTTTACATAATTATTATACCACATTTTGTGCGAAAAGGTAGGCGAATGCCTACCTTTTTTCATGCGCGCCTAAACGGCGGTGGCGGTGGGAGTGTGGCGCGCATGAAAAAACAGATCTATTGATTGCAGCCATATTCAGACAATCCGTTCATGGACGGTTGTTGGTAGGCATTTTGTTGTGTTGGTGCTTGGTTCATTGCTGGTTGTTCATTAACCGTTGGGGTTGATTGTCCTTGTGGGATTGCTTGTTGCTTTTCTTCTCGCTTTTGTACGGTTTCTTTGGACTCTAAAAACTCAAAATCTTCTACAACTAATTCTGTCACATAATGCGTAACGCCTTGTTGGTCATCATACGAACGAGTTTGTAGTTCCCCATTTACACCAACTAATGCGCCTTTTTGCGTGTATTTTGCAAAGACTTGGGCGGGTTTGCCCCATAAAACACATTGAATGAAAGTGGTTGGCACGTTTCCGTTATTGTCTGGTCTTTTCCGTTTACAAGCCAATGTAACGTTTGCGACACTCTTTCCGTTAGTAGTAGTGCGTAATTCTGCGCCTTTTGTTAGACGTCCGACTGCTGATAATTGAATCATAATTTTTCCTTCTTTCTGTTTTTTTATTTATATTCTGCCTTTTTAGTGGCAATTAATGCCTTGTTAAGGGAATGCTTTTTTTATGAGAGTGATTTGCCTGTATAGGCAAATCACTTCCTTTTTTTGCGCCATGCCCTCATGAGGGCATGGCTTTTTCAATTTCCATTTGCCATTGTTCAATGGCTTCTTCTACTTCTTCTGGTACACGTTGCCGATTGTATTTCCCTTGAACTTGTGTTACTCGTTTCTCACGGTATTCTAAAGTAAAATACGGTATATCTGGCTGTTCTTTTCTTCGGACAAAAACAATCGTTGTTTTTCCTTTTGTGTGTTCTTCGAGGTAATGTTGGCTGCCAACACAATGATGTAAATGGCTTCCTTCTTGAACAATCTCATGTAACGAGTTAGGCGTAAGAAAAAGAAAATCGTCAATCTCGGCTTCTAATGCTTTTAATTGTTTTTTCCGTTCTTGGTATTGCTTTTCATCAACTTCTCGTTTCAGTAGATTCAAGGTGTTTACTGCATTATCATGGGCTGTTTGTAAGTTTTCAGGGTATAGCACATCATCAGTAAATGGTGTATTCAGTTCCTCTAGCATGTGTAAATAGTCTATATAGTAGCTAAAACGCTCGCCTTTTCGCATAAACCAGTGTTGAAACTTGGTTAAGTTCACTTCTTTAGGTAATTGCTTAATTTGTGAATAATGTAAATAATTTTCAATTCCTTCTATTCTCGCAACTTTTCGCTCCTTCAAAATTTTTTCTAGCATAAGCATATGAAACGTTGGGTTGGTGGTTTTTAGTCGCTGTTTATTGGCTTTTAGCCAGTTCTTAGTAATAACTCTCATGTCTACTTTTTTATGCCATGTGCCAAAAATATTGCGTTCATCATCAAAAAGTATTTCGGTTGCTAGGGTCGTTGCGCCTATTTTTTGTAAAAACTCAATTTCATTGCGGTATTTGTAAATATGAGCGATTTCTTGACGGTCTATTGTAGGCAACTGTAGGTACTTTAGTTCTGATATAGTAGCTAGTTTTTCTTGCCAGTTATTTGGATAGAACACCGTATTTGTATAAGCACTACTCATGTATCCATAATTTGCCAACAATCCCTCATGCCAGTCGCCATTTTCATAATGCGCTTTTGTATGTGTATTGTTAGAAAACCGTTCAAGGTTTGATTGTTCATAGATAAGCGTTTCCACGCCGTTTGTAATGGTTTGCCAGTAAGAGTGCGTTTGAATTTCAATCCGCTTTGCACGAACGAGGATAATGCCGAATGAATAAAATTTCATCGGAAACGATAACCGTGAGTGCTTCGTTAGTCGCTTTTTGATAATAGGGCAATTCTTGCGAGAACTCGCAAGAATTGTCTCCTTTTTGTTTTGCCATTCATAGGTGGGTATTTGAGCATTACACCAGTCAAAAAAGGCTTTAGGTGGGGTTAATGGTTTTTGATTGTTAGGATATTTACTCATACCAACTCGAACAAATTCATTTGTTCGTCCACCTCTTTTCTTTCTGGTTTTGTTTCTGATTTTTTAGTTGATTTCTTTTTGGCTGTAGTGGTTACTTTACCAACTACTTTGGTTTCAGGTAGTTTTTCTAATAAGAAATACTCTTTTATCCAACTGAAAACCACTTCGTCCGCTACCATAGCACTTGAGTGGTTTTGGGCTTGTTCTTGGGCTTTTCCTATGCAGTAAGTCATAGCACCTTTTAACGTTCTATCTTTTTTGAGAATACCTAGAAAAAGCGCTTCGTCTGTTTGTCGGCATAACCAGTTATGAACGACTTCTAATGTGTTGTCGTGATTGGTTTCTAGTTCCTTTAACATTTTTTCAAATGCTTGTTCTTGTGTAGTCAATGGACGAGTGAAGAAAAAGCGTTCATATGAAAGTTTGTCGCTAATTACAAGCCACTTGTATTTATTCCCTTGGTCTATTGTTTCATCAATGGTTAGAAATAATGAGGAATAGTGACCGTTAGGGTCTTTTATCGTAACAATGGCTTGTTCTGGTAATTTTTCAAGATAAGCCAGTAAGGTTTCTACTGGATAAAGGGCTACCCCAAGATTCGGATAGAAACATAAAAACTGAACCTCTTTGCCGTTTATTTCATTCACTTCTTTTTTAAATGCGACACTGATATAACCTTGTGTGTCGTCAAAAATCGTCGTTGCGAGTGTTTGTTTGTATTGTGTTAATGCGTCCTTTAGTTCTTTTATGGTTTGTATATTTTGAAAGTCCATAACGTTCCCTCGTTTCTAGTAAGCTTCCCCTCTTAAATTTAAGAGGGGAGCAAATTTTCACTTGTCAAAGGTCATGAGATACGTTATACTTGTTTTATATTAATAACTCGTATAACGTCACTAGAAATCTTTTGTCTTCAGCAAAAGGTTTCTTTTTTTATAGTAAATTTTCAAGTTTTCCATTGTTAATTTCCCACTCGTACCATTCTGTAAAATCTTGAGGAAAACCATTGACCGCATATTTTGCTTGTTCTTTGGCTTCTTCTTCGTTGATTGGGTCAAGGGCTGTCGGTTTGTCTTTTGGTCGTGCATAACAGCCTATCCATGTTTCAAAGTCGCCCTCAAAGCAACCATCAATAATCAATCCCCATTCGTTTAATTCTGTTCTTGCTTGTTCTTTTAGTTCTTCAATTCTGTTTCTCATATACTTTCAGTCCTTCCATTCTTTATGATTTAGAAAATATTCTAGTTGATATAAACGGTCATTTGCATTTTTTAAGCAACCATAATTGAGTAATAATGTGACCGTATCATTTTTGATAATGGCTTCACTCAATTTCTGATGTTCTTTTCTGGCATGTTCCATTTTGATTGTTAAATATGGGTCGTTCATTTTTTCACCTCCTTTCATTAAAACCTGTGATACTAGGCTTCAATATACTTTTTAAGTTCGGTATAAATTCTTGCTTGTTTTCTTACATACATTTTCAGTTTCAAATTCAACCCTGTTCTCATCGCTGTGTAAGCTGTTAACATTTCATCAATATACTCTCTTTCGGTTAGCGTGTCGAACGATGATTCAAATTGTACGATTGCTAATTCTTTTTTTGCTTCTTGTGATAATACGTGTTTGTTTTTCATTTGCTTTTCCTTCTTTCGGTTTTGATTTTGGTTTTTGAACAACCATTTTTGTTAGGCGTTTGAAGAAGTGAAGCTGGACGGTCAAAAATTTCTTTTCGTCAAACGGTGTAGTCTCCCCCCTTTTTCGTTTTCGATTAGGTTGTTCATTTTCGCCAGTGTGTTCGTGTCGTTCGCTGTGCCGAGAAAGGACCGTAGACATAAAGAAAAAACAAGGGCGAGCTTGCTCGTTTATATACCCTTGTTTTTTCGACTGGCTATGGTACTGTAACAAACAGTGAACAGCACGTTACACACGGCAAAAGGAACGGCCTGAAAACGAAAAAGGCTGCGTGACACTGTTCTGACATCAGAAAAGGAATTTTTGACCGGAATGCTCTTGACCTTCACCAAGTTATTGGTGTTCTTCTGAAAGAAGAAAAGCTCTTCACTTGCGCTTCTATTATTCTTCATTCGTCCAATTAATAAATGTGTCTTTTTCTAGTAATCGTTTCATTTCCTGTTCAAATTCTTCGGCTGAAAAAACATGCAAGCGATCAAATAATTCTAACTGATCCTCGCCTTCTTTTCGTATGAAATATCCCTTGAATCGTTCAAGTTCTTCTTCGATTAACGGACTAGGGGTCACATAAATAAGTCGTGCATAAGGAAATCTTTTTAATTCTGCAATGTACTTTGGGAAAATGCCCTCCCGATACCGCCGCCTAGTTTTCATCGTCAACTCAATTTCAAATGACCAATTGACTTCTTTATTTTCTTTACTTCTAAAGCGGAAAATAAAATCAGCAACAAAATATTTTTTTCGATTTCGATTGTTGGCAAGGTCTTTCGTTTCAAAAACTTGCCTTCGTTCGGTCAGAACAAATTTCAGATTTTTTCTGTCCTTTGTCAGTTCCAGCATTTTGATTAAATAATCATTCACTTGTAAATGGTGTTGTAAATTATATTCTGGCACCTTTGGTAAGGTGTAATAACCACCAATACTTTGGTGTCCTTCCTTTGTTAGAAAGTAACAGGCTTGGTTGCCTTTTCTTATTTTATCAACTAGATTGTTGGTTTTAAGAAAATGGATGTTATCCTCAACAGTTCTTACCGCGGCTTGTTCATTGATTCTAAAAAAAGAAATCAATTGTGAGCGAGAGACTATTCTGAGTTCATGTAATAAACTTAATAATTTTATGGAATTTTTTTTTGAAGACGTTTCATCAATAAAGTAATTATAAAGTAATGGATTCAACTGGATTGCTCCTTTCTGATAAATGGTACAATAGGCAATGCCTATTGTTTCAATAAAAAAGTGCTTCGGAACAACGTGTAGAAGTTCTTTTTTTGCTTTTAAGTCCCTCAAGGTTTGGTGAGGGATTTAGGGAGTTGTTATTCTTTTGTTTTACTTCTTTTATTCCTTTTCTCTTTTTATAATTTTAATTTTATATCATTTACTCTTTTCAAATCATTCTCTATTTTGTTAGTCCTCGGCGCTTGGTATTTTTTTCGGAGTTGCAAAATTCTTGACCATTTTAGCGTATAAGAGGGGTATTCACCCCACGTTGCGCTAAAATGGTCAAGAATTTTGCAGGCGGAGAAAGCCTTTGATACCAAGCGCCGAGGACGGTTCCCACTTTTATATTTCCCACGTACCTTTCCACGTGGCTAACCACGTACCTTTCCACGTAGCTAACCACGTACCTTTCCACGTTTTTTTGCAATTATTTACTTATGATTTTTTAACCATTCTAGTGCATTTCGCACATAAACTTTCTGTGGCGGGACATTCACATTTTCTGCGGTTCTGTAAATAATGAACTCTCCTGTTCGCAAACTTTTAATTACATTTGGATTCACTTTAAAGCGATCGACGTTGCGTTTTGTACCTCGATCACCTGACCAATCTGATTTTCCGACGTCTGAATAGCCATCTTCTTGTTCAGTGACAGACGTTACATCTATATCTTGATACGTTCCCATTGTTTCACTCCAATACTCCGCTTCGCCCTTTTCGTTAGTCTTTCCAATGAATACTGTGTTTACATTTCCGACTAATTGCTCCATTAATTTGTCACCTAACTTCGCAATATCTGCCATCGTTTGCGGTGTGAAAATTCCATGAACACCCGCTCCTCGTCCTTTGTTTACCATATCAATAAACTGTTCATTTAGATAAGAAGCGGGTTCGTCAAAGATCACAATGACTTCACGTTTGACATTTTTTCGATACATTTCGGACGCAAAATAATTCACATCACCGACTAACATTTGCGCCAATGTACGGATATATTCTTTGTAAATTAATCCATTGAATGATACATAAACAAGTGAACGGTCACGGACAATTTTTTGAACATCAAGGACACTTTTTGCATTTGTTGTATCAAATAAATGGCCTAACTCACTGTCTAATAACATGTTGATATTGGTTTGTAATGATTCAGAAGTGGCATATAAATAAAAGGGTGAGTCTTTGTGTTCGTAACGTGTAAACAAACGTTCAAACATTATTTTTTCTTTTTTTGACAAATAAAAAAGATTTCGTTTTAACAAATAATAAAAATCAGCTAGCTGTAAAGTGTTTGGGTTTAAGACAATGATTTCTGTCTCTACAGGAGGAATGTCACCTTCTTCTAGTTCTAAATCTTCACTCGTTACCTCGTCGTTTGTTGGTGTGGTTGCTTCACTTACTTCGTCCATTTCTTCATCAATAATCGGGACTTTCGTTTCATTTTTCTTTGATTTCTTTTTTGGTTTTGCTTGCTTGACTTCTACTTCTATCTCATAGAGCGTTGGATTTTTTTCTTCGATTTTATCCGCAAACAAACGCAAAACATTCCGAGGTAATAAGTATTTTTGAATGTCTTCTAACGTTCGATTCACGTCGTCACGTGTAGAAAATAAATCAATCAGTTGGACGGTATTTTCTAACAATAGTTTCGCGGCACTAGAATAGAAAACACTTTCCGTTTCTGCTAAAGACACCAACTTATCTCGAATCGACACGTCATTTCCGTGTTCTACTGGGTTATATCGCATGTCGCCATCGTCTGTGAAGGCATGTACTTCTTTATCATAAAACCGTGCAATCTCTCGCATACTTTCTAGCGTATCGCGTGCGCCTTTCCCATCAATGAGAATGACAGGGAGGTTGAATTTTACGGCGTGTTGAACGATTAATTGTAGTAACGTTGTTTTCCCTGAACCTGTCGTTGCGGGAACAAGAACATGCTGATTGAACTCTGAAAAGTTGATGATATACGGCAACCCGAACTCACTTGTACCAAGCAATAATTGATTGGATAGTTCTTTATACTTGTCAATATCAACCGTTTCTACTGCTTCTTCATACGCTTCTTCTTGTTCATCTGTGAAGCGTTGCGACTCTTCAAATTTATTTTTTTCTCGGTCTTTGTAGGCTTTTGATTCGGTTATTTTCTTCCGTTCGTCTTCCTTTGAAATCACTTTTCGTTTTGCCACAAATGAAGAAAATGCCAAAAAAATGGCTCCCATTCCACTTGACCCAATAAGTAAAGCGACTATTGTCTCCCAATTAAAACGCAGTGCTGTATGAAGAAGATTTAAGGGGAAAAGAAGATACGCAGACAGATACCCTCTGGGAATCCAGAGGATAAATGCAAAGACATTTATTACAAATAACACAGCTGAAAAACTAAGAAAGACAATACTATTTCGTTTCAAAAAACTCTCATAATCCATATCAAATACGTTTGCAGCCTTGTCTTTTTTATCAACCGCTAGACCAATTAGTAATGGAATACTGCCTAAAATCGCAAAAGGATATAAAAGAACTCCGACTAATCCAAAGACTAGTCGGAGTTGGTGGTAGCGAGTCATTTTTTGTTGTTCTTGCCCTATTGGCGGTTTCTTTGGTTGTAGCAACCCATTGTTAAACAAATTATTTCCTTGCACGAGGTTGTCTCACTCCTTTAGGTTTGTTTGTTATCTTCTGTGTACCAGGTTTCTTGCGTTCTCTGCGAACAACTGGTGGTTGTTTAGTTTTCTTTTCTTTCTTAATGATTGGCGTATTATGTCTATTCATACGTGTGATTGGCTCATTTACCTTGGATTGTACACGTTGTGGTGTAGAATGCGTTTGAGGTACATCAACTTGCGTTACTTGCTTCACTTGATCCATTTTTTTTCGTACTTCTGGACGTCGATAGGCAGGATTACTTCCCAACGTTCCACCACTCCGTTTGACCGTTTGGGCCGCTACTTTTGGTTGGATATTTTGACGAGTCGTTGGTTGTCCTGTTCGTCTTGGACTACGAGCAACCACTTGCTTTTTCATATCTTTTGGTTTATTTGTTGGTTGAAGTACTTTTTCTCCTTGTCGTTTCATAAGTGTTTGATGACCTGTTTCGCGTTTTTTACTTCGCTGTCCAGTACGCCGATTTTGATTTCTTAAAGCTGTTAAATTGGTTGATTCGTCGCTTTGATCATTAATTTTTTTAAGTGATTTCTGTTTTTTCAATCGATCTTTTTCATATTCTTTTTGACGAGCTGATTCTTGTTGCTGCCGTTTGAGTTGTTCTTCAGATTTCTGTTCTTGCATACGTCCTTTTTCGTGCGCTTGTCTTAATCCTTCTTGTGCTTTTTCGATAGCATTTGGCGCTTTATGTTGAGGCCTTGGCTTCAACTCACGGCGTAGTGCACTACGTTTTTCTTGTTCTTTATTTAATGGTCGTTGTTTTAAGCCAGTTTCTGCTTTACCATGTTTCCTTGCTTCTTCTTGACGTTTTTTAATAGCTGCTTTACGTTCTTCTTGTGCCTGTTTCCTGCGCTCCTTATTCTCTTGCTTTTGTTCTCTTGCCGCTCTACGCATATTAGCTTCTGTGCCAAAAGGATTTCCGATAAACCCGACACCATCAGAAAGTGAAACACGGCCCGTGACAAGATTAGCAAAGAATTTCCGGAAGACATACAAGCCAAGCGGTGTAAGAAGATAAATAAGTATCGTTAATATCTTCTGCCACACGTTTTCTGTCTGATTGCTTAATTGAAAACCTAGTGATAAGAAACTTGCAAAGAAAATAGTCGCAAAACCAACCATTCCCTTCATAAAAATAGTCATGCCAAAGGTTTTAAAGTAATTCGCAAAGACGTTGGTTTCAGTTAAAAAGAGTCCTGCGAACAACAATAACGGTAACAACGGCAATAGGAACAATTGAATGACAGCAATAATTAATCGTAAGAAACTTAACAGAAAATACACCACTGTTTGAATGAAGTTAACTACCAGGTAAAACAAACCATAAAAAGTATTGGTCCAGTTGTTATAATACATAATTGATCGGTTCTTTAAGTCTTTACTTTCGTAATTTACAACTTCTTCCATTAACTTATCATTTTCTTCGCTATTCATATCGTTGTCTAACAATAAGTTGATTCGATCATATTCTTTGTCTTTATACTTCACTGTTTTCTTACGGATTTTATTAACATCACTTGTTCCGTAGTTCATGAGCAAGTAAGGTTCATACACATTGGTGTAAAAAACACGTGAAGCAATTAAATTTCCTGCACTTTTTGCTCGTTGATCTGCAGATAATTTTTGCTCTACTTCATTTCCGTTCTTATCTTTTCCTTTCTCTGTCATTGGTACACTAACATCACCTAAGACCGGATTAATATTCACAAATGCAGTCTCAACTTCTTTATCTACACTAAACATCATATCAAACAAAGAATTGGACGTGTTGGCATCTTTTAGGACGGAAAGACCCGTAAAAATAAGAATCGTCATTAAAAAAATACCAAAAAACCGTTTGTATCGTTGTTGTCCAATAAATTTTACACCTAAAATAACAAAGACAAAGGCAATACCAATCGTTCCAGCAATGCCCAACATGTTAGTTGCTATGCTAGACGTTAGGTTCATAATCGGTTGCTTAATAGCAGTTATAATATCCATACTAAATAGTGTTTTTACCATAACTGCATTAAACTCTCCGAGTCCTTTTACCATTGACCAGACAAAAGTCTTTATTGTCGCAGAAGCATTTGTGATGGCTTCATTAAAACCCGTTACAGATTCTTTCTCTTTTTCTTTAGTCATTAACTCAAAAGCATTGTCTTTGTAAGTATCATAAATTGTATCTACATTAGTAGTTGGCTCTGTAACAATAACTTTATTTTCATCAGGTTTAGGTGCTGCATTAACAGATGTAGTTTGTGTAACAACAAAAAAACAGCCTACTAGAAACAGTAAGGCTGTTTTAATTAATAATTTCTTGTTCAAGGTATCACCTCTTATTTTTCTTTGACTTTTTCAAGAGATATTGTGTTTTTCCCATAATTAGCAGTTATTTTCCCATTCTTTTCTTTTACATCAGAAAATATATTTTTGCCTATATTACTTATATCTATAGTCAATTTTTCTTCCTTATCATTGTAACTGTATGTTCCGCTATAGCTTGACCCAGACTCTAATAAACTAACTTCTCCATCTTTATAAAAAGTGAATTGAGTTGACACACCAAAACCCGTTCCTTCCCATTTACCACCATCGGCAGTCAATATCTTTTTCATATCTGATCCACAACCTGACAACAATAACAAGCCGACTAAGGCAATAAAAGGTAGTACTTTTTTCATGCTCACTTCTCCTTTTTTATGATCCTTGTTCCATTGCCAACGCCATTTGAGTAGCTTCATCCTCTTTATTAGTAGACGAAACGGCCATTAACCAACTATCGAATAAAACATCAATTGCAATAGGCTGGCTACGCCCTCGATGGTCTTGGAATAAACAAGTCCCTGATTTTAGTTCATTAATTAACTGAATATTTGCTGGGTTCGTATCCATACCAAAAAATTCTAAAACTTTTTTCTGTGCTTCTTTTTGGTTTGGCCGGAACGCAAATTTATAAGACAATAGTTCTTTTTTATCTTCTTTATCATAATCCATAAACGCTTGTGTGACAAGGTATATATCGGTCATGTTCGCACGTCCTTGGCGTAAACTTCCTTCAATTAGAAAACGTCCTTGGGCCGTGTCTTCAAATCCTTTCGCTTCATCGAAAATAATCGCAGCATCTTCAGTTTTATCTGTAGAGAAGATCGTTGTCATTTTCATAATAACTTCCATAATTGACATGCCTGCGATTTGTTCATTGTTTAATCGTCCGCTGTCTATTTCCGCTTGTGTAGGGATTTTAAGCCCCTGGGTACCTAAGACATTGATTTGATTTTCAAAGCGAATAGGTTCACTGTAATCGTTCCCTAAAAGAATTTTACCTAACCCAACATTGTGGCCAGAGATTAAATTGGCTAATTTAGGGTCTTTTTCGCGAATAACCTCGATTACTTTCGTTAGGTGTTTTTTCCCTTTACCTTTCATCACCGCATTGACAGAATCTAAAATTAGCGTCTTCTTGTCACTTGCAGTGTGACTGTCTGTCGTAACTTCACCAAAATTTTCTAACACGTTTCGTGCGGTTTGAATAGCTTCTTCTCTTGGCAGAAATAGCAATGGATCTAACATTCCCCGATACTTTTCTTCACTTGATAACGAAACAAAGTTAATGCGTTGATACAAAGCTTTAAATTCTGGAATATGTCCGAATTTATCTAATGCTCGTTTGAAAAAAAGGACGGTTTCATTTTTAGGATCAATATAAAGTATTTTTTGTCCTAAAAACGTTAACCACAAGAAAATGTACTTAACAAGTACTGACTTTCCTTGCCCAGGTGGGCCAATGATTAGCGTATTCCCATTTGTATATTGTGCGCCTTCTATGGCTTTTTTAGTCAAGTTTGGGAAAAACCATACGATTTTGCTTGATAAAGAAAGTGCCTGTTGTACGGACTTGAATTTTTTAGCAGTTATGACACGACCTAGAGGCATGCCATAGCGGTTACCAATTTCTTTTTCTAAATCCATTCCAAGGTCCGCTACATAACCTGTTGAAACAACATGCTCATAGCTTTTAAATTGACTCTTAGCGCCAATTAAACACTGATTAAACAATGTTAATTGGTCGACTAGCGGACGATACAACTTGTAGTCTGTACCGTCCAAAACAAATTCGAGTTCTTTTATTTTCTCTTCTAATGCTTGTTTACTATCGGCTGAAAGTACAAACGTTGTCGTCATACGACACAATCGTCGTTCTTTACTACGTATCTTTTTACTTAGTTCGTGCAATCGCTCTTCACCAAATAAAATCACTTCGTCTTCGTCTAAAATACCGTCAACTTGTGTTTGCTCTTTGTCCTGTTCATAGATTCTTTTACGACGTTTGTGTACATCGCGTTTATCTTTATCTGGGTGGCGAAATGTAACCTTGACATGGGTTTCAATCGTGGTACTCAAACTATCCTGCAAGTTTTGTATAATCGCACTTCCAAACATACTCGTTGGCAAACTGATCAACGGTAAAAAAGCAAGGTAATGTGTTTTATCCAATTGTTCAATAGTCATATATCCCGTGTTATTTTCAATAATCCCCTCCGTCATTTCTTCCGGAAGTAACGTTCGTTCAGGTAAACGGGTATTTGCACGGTGAAAGAAATAATAAAACAATCGACCTATGGTTCTTGGATCCATGCGTTCCACATTTTTAAAATTTGATAAGTCTTTGTAAATCTTGTTTTCTAATCCTTGATATGCGCGATAAAGTTGGCTAACTGGTACATGAACCCCTGTTAAAGCATTGATTGCCTTACGTCCAACTTCCTTGAACAATTCTATATACTCCATAGGATTAGCAACTTGTATAGGTGCGGTAAACCGAATGAACAAATACGTACTATATTTGTTCATTTGGACTTCGTCTTTTAGAATATCGCCCGCTTGTCGGAAATAGGTTTCTCCTAAATCCGCGAAGCTTCCCTTTACCAAGTTATCGATCGTCGCTTCAATCTGTTCGTCGAGATCAAAGTATTCTGGAATATTCATAAAATGGTAGTCGAACGTGTCTTGCTCGAATACGCCTTTTCCGTCCTCTATGTATTCCTTGAAAAAGTCTAGATTATTCAAAGGAAATACTTGGTGTGCAAGTTTATAACCTACCCACACGTCATTAGAGGTCGTAAAAAGAAAATTATCCGTAATGGCTTCAATTGGAAAGTCTAAGCGTGGCTCTTTACTTTTTAGTGGCACCTTATCAACTCCTTTCTGAATAATTTGGTATACTAAAATAAAAAGTGTTGATTTTTATGGCAAAACATGAAAAAGCTATTCCAACAAGCGCAAATCTAAAAAGATTGTATCCTGTTATAACTGCGGAAGAGTTGCAGCTCTGTTTTGAAAAAGGACAGATAGGAAAAGAGGAGAACAAAAAACTAGAGTGTATGACACCCTACTGTCATGCTCCTATCACCTGCAAAAATATGACTAACAAAAATAAGACTGCTTTTTTTATAGAAGGCAAACGTACCGAAAATTTACATCATCAATCTTGTCCTTTTTCTGAAGAAGCAATCGTTCAGCCAACGAAAAAAGAACAATCTGCTAGCTCCACTTATGAACCTAGTGGCCTAACTGTTTGGGACTCAAAACATGGCTATCTTCCTAAAGGATTTGGTCTTTCTTCAAACGTAAAAAAGAAAGTAGTTGCAGCTACTGCAACTACTGAAGAACTTACTGATGAATACTCTACTGATACATCAACTTCTATTCCTAAAAAAGAAAAAAATTCGTTACCTGTAAAACCACGTGATAAACATGTATCAAGTTTAGGTCAGGCAGTGGTTCGCTATGAAGAAAACAAGGATTTTATCATTCATAAAGGGCCTCTTGGAGAAAATATTCCAATCAGTCGTTACTTTCAACCTATTGGTAAAAATCACTTACCCGAAAAATACAATGATCGCGTTCCTATTTTCTATGGAATTGGATTTGTTCATTTTTCAAAAAAAGGCTATTATACCTTTACTTTTCTTACCAAAATTGTAATTAATGGTTCCTATTACCGCCCACATTTTTTTGTCAGCCAACCCTTTATTGATCAATATTTTCCATTCATTCAAGAACTTGCTAAAAATCGACCGAATTCATTGAATATATACATCCAAGAGCGTTTTTGGTTTGGTTCTTCTAACTATGGAAAACCTATTTTACGTTTTCAAAAGAGAGGAAAAGAATTGTTCCCCTTCATTTATTTTACTGAACGACAGTAACGGAGATTGAAAATCCAGAACTTTTGACAAGTCCGTTAAAGGTAGCCAAAACCAATTCCCTTTCAGTTTAACAAAGACAGCAATTTCTTGATTCTTTTGCATAAATTGAAAACCATTTGTCCCAACTTTTTCAGCAATTTTTATTGCCTCTTTCTCTGCTTCTACCAGTTTTTCTGACTCTAGTTCTTCAGAATATAATAAATACGCATTATCAGGGGTAGGACGTTTTTTGTGGTAGATATCTCTGTCTTCTTTTCCTTCGCCGTCCATTTCCCAATAGAACAACGTTGTCTGTTTCTGTGTGTTCTTTTGGTAATCTTTGATTCTATTTTCAAGCAGTTCTTCTTCCATCATTTGGAAGTTTTTCACACTCGCTGCTACAAAAACTTCTAATTCAAAGTAAGAAATTAAAAACTGATACTTCAATCTCTCACCGCCTTTTCTGATTATTTGATTATTCATTGAACGAAAAAGACAAGTGATCGATTCACTTGTCTTTCTTTGCATTTGCTGTCTTCAATTGTTTTTCAACACACTCAAAATGGCAGGTCATTGTCAGAAATATCCAATGAACTATTCTCTGGAGAAAATGGATCCAATGGATCGGGGGTCTGGTTCTCTGTTGCTGGTTGTTCGTTACTTGTAACATTTTTATCAAACGTTGCTTGCCCCGTAGATTGCCCCCTACGCTGTTCATTGATTTCTTTTGATTCCAATAATTGAAAGTTTTCAACGACAACTTCTGTCACATAGACCCGTTGTCCTTGTTGATTGTCGTAGTTTCTGGTCTGAATTCGTCCGGTTAAACCGATCAAGGTGCCTTTTCTAGCATAATTTGCCAATGATTCGGCTGCTTTCCGCCAAATAACACAGTTGATAAAATCTGCTTCCCTTTCATTGTTAGCATTGGTAAAGTTGCGATTAATGGCCAACGTAAATTGACCTACGGCTGTTCCACTTTGTGTATACCTTAAATCTGGGTCTTTTGTTAATCGTCCAACTAACGTAACGTTATTAATCAAGATTATTTCCTCCTACTCTTATAGTCATTAATATTTTCTTGTATGGATTTAATAAATCATGCTATCTAATAACTCCTAATCATTATAACATGTGATAATCTACTTTTCTTTTATTCTACTAGTCTGATTTCCCCTCGCAATCTCTCTTTAAACATTTTATTTTCTAACTTTGTATTGGACTTTTTCTTTATGGAATTGGACAAGTAGCCCATGTTCATATCTTTTTTTCTTTTGATACAAGAAGTTTCCTCGACCAATTAGATAATCAAGAAAGCTCTTATTATCCCATTTTAAAGAAAAGAGCGTCCACACAAGGACGCCCACTCCTACGATAAGAATCAGCCAAAAATTAGCAATAATTGTGGTAAAAAAATTGATTTTAGCGACAAACGAAATAATCGCGAATATCAATAAGAGAATTAGGATACCAATACCTACAAAAATTTGTTCCAATCGAATGCCGTTTGGCGCAAAAGGCAATGCTACCCCTTTGATACTGTAAATCTTGTGAGGTTGTTTAAATTCTCGTGTGTAATTATATTCCATCAAAATCGCCAACCTTTTATTGGGAAAATAAAGCCGGCATTTGGTTTGAAAATTAAGTCTTTCAACCAGGTACCAATTTTTTCAGCATCTTTTAACACTAAAACCAACGCGATTAAAATTAAGATTAAGCAGACTGTCGCAATTCCTCGTGCGGCCCCTTGTGTTGCAACCGCTACAACTAAGGATACCAGTCCTAAAATCACCAATAGTATAATCACCTGTGAGGAAATATTATTTGCTAAACCAGATAAATCAAACATATTCTTACACTCCATTCATTTTTTTAATAAAATAACTATCTTTTGTTGCTTCAATTTGTAATGAGAAGTTAGACGTTAGCGGACTTTTCCCTTCATAACTGAATTGGTAGGTTCCTCGAACATCATAGACCCCTTGTCCTGTTTCTCTTAGACTTGTAATATCTACTTTTTCTAGCGTCGCATGTTCTAGTCCTTTTACATTGGCAATTAGTCCTAACTTTTCATCATTTTTTACATATAATTCAAAGAAACGATTGGTAAATTCCGTTAGTTTTTTTGTTTCTTCTTCATTTACTTCTTTTCCTTTAGGTATAAAACGTTGCTCGTCATAAGCAACTTTGTTACTCTCACTTGTCTTCGCTAAATTCATTAACGTTGGTCTATCAAGTAACTTCAGTTCATTTTCTGCATAACTAACAGGCAAAATCACTTGCACTTGGCGCCATTCTTTTCCTTCAGTAAAACGGACATCATAATACAAGCTGTAAAGTGATTCTTTATAATCAACTGTTTCTAATCGAATAAAGCGTACATTTCGTGCAACGCGGTCATCATTTGTCTTATCAAGACCTAAATCTTCTGCACGCAATCCAGCAGCTAAATAAGGGGTTATTTGCGCTTCCCAGTACTCTTTTCCTTCTAATTTTGAGGACACTGTAAATAAGCGATCCACAAGTTTCATTCCGTCATATTTCAATTGATCACTTGCAGCTACGCCTTTATTCACGCTTTCAATAATTTCCTCACGATTTACTTGCTTTTGCATCGCAAGCCTTGTAAGCGTGTTTAATCGTCCAAAACTCATTAATAAAAATAAGCTTATCAAGAAAAATAAAAGGAAAAACACCATTGAGTAAATACTTTTCGCCGAACGTGGCGAAAAACGAATGGTTCGAGAATTTTCTGGTTCTTTCTCTTTCTTCCTGAAGATTGCTCGGATTATTTGAACCAATGAAGAAACACGTGTCTCTTTCCTCACTTTTTCTTTCTGGGCTTGCTTCCCTGCTTGCGGATTGAATACAGCCTTTTTGTTACTCATCTTTTAAAATCCCGTAACGTTGAATTAACGATTGGGGGACTTTATTTTCTACGACAACCTCGTTTACCACCATGCCTGCACCTTCTAAAAAAGCTAATGCTTCTTTATAAGCGGTCTTAGACGTCTTGGTGGCCTTTTCTAATTCGTCGTAAAATATCCGAGCGCCGGTTTGATACTGCTTATTATGCACCCGCCATAAGATAAATAGCGCCGTTTGAATCGCTGGGCGTTCATAAGCATAATTTTTAGCAATACGTTCCGTATTTTCTACGACTGTCTCCTTTTCATTCACATGATTTTCGTGCATTAATCTTCACTTCTTTCGTCGTTATTTTCAGCAATTAATTGCTGAATTTTTCTCGTATCTGTTCCTACGTATCTTCTTTTCGGTGTAACAAATGTTGGTACTTTTTCCAACGTATAGGTCTTTATATAGTGACGGTTTTTCGGTTGATTTAAATTGATAAATACAATGTTGTTTTCGCCCTGGTCCTCTTCGTAAACCATCGGATAGACCTTTTGACAATCAGCACACGTATCTTTGTAAAAAAATAAGACACGTGTTTCATTGTCTGCTAAAACTACGGCCGCTCGCTCCTTTTCCTGATTGAGCATTGCCTTTTCATTTTGTTTTACCATAAATAAAAAGAGGCTTATCCCCCCTAAAACAAGCATTAAACTAATAAGCGTTGTAATTCGTACTTTTTTACTGATTTTCCTCACCTAAATTCTCAATGGTTGTAAATTTCTTGCTTTCTTCATTGAAAGTTACCTTATAAATAAAATTTCCACGTTGCGCTTGGCTTCCTGCGATTCGAACTGAATATTCTAGCCGGACCAATGCTGTTTTTTCTTTTCCTGTATCTTTTTGTGTGGTTCGATAAATTTCAGGTGCCTTATCTAATTGAGAAACGGTCACAACACTAGGAACAACTTTATCTGCATCCCTTGGGAATATACCGGATAGCCCTTGCTCTGTCGCATAAACAGTTGCTTTTTCTTTTCTTTTAGCTACTGTTTGTTCTTTATTGCTAGAATCATAGTCAAACACAAGTGAAAATAAGCCATTAACTGCTTTTGTTAATGGCTCATTAACAGGATCTTCTTTTTCATCCAATAATTGTTCAATTTTTCTCGATAAATCATTCAGTTGTCCGTTTTTTTCTTCTAAAGTTTTCTTTAGGACTTGCTGCTCTTTCTCTTTTTGATTTTTTATTTGTGCATTTTCTTTTTTCTCATTGAAATAACCGCCTCCTAAAGTGGTCAGTAAAACAAGTAAAAGAACGATCACTATTGGTTGTGCTTGCTTTAAACGCTCCCTCATTGCTACGCTCCCTTTCCTTGAATAAAATCAATTTGTTCAACCGTTGCTCTGTCTAATACTCGCCATGAACGCGTACCAGAGCCTTGATTAATAACATTTGCTTCACTCACAAGAATACTGCCGTCAGAATTGACATACTCTACAACTGCCACATGCCCATAGGGCGGTGCAGAACCTCCTATGCCACCTTGCATGCTAGCTGCCCAACCAACACTTGGTTTTCCTTTTATTACTGTGTACCCTTTCGCACGAGCAGAATTAGCCCAACCTGCGCCATTTCCGCCATCACCTGCAAACCATTCAATTGGTTTGCCAATTTGCGCCATACGATTATAGGCGTACCACGTACATTGCCCAAAAGGATAGTTATTTCCAGCGTAATCATTCGAATCGATAGGCGGAAGTGTTAACTTTCCTTTGTAAGCACTTGGTACTTCTAATGATGGGGCAGTATTTTGTCCTGTAACTTGATCGGATGTATCTGAAGTAACAACGCAATCAGAATTTTTACCAGATTTTTCGTTTGTGATTGGCGATTTTCCGGGAATATTTGGGACAAGTTCGCTCTTTTTAAACGGCGCGTTACCATATTTCTGTATTGCTTCTTGGTCCAACCATTGAAACTGTTTGCCTAAGCTGTTGTATGTGGCCTGTAACTTCATGAGGTAAGTAGGGTCTGTTGCCCATCCTCCTGAATAAATAGCTGATAAAGTACTTAATCCGTCAGTATTATTGATAGCACCTGTATACAGTGTCTGGTGTGCCATAAATTCTGCTTTTCCAACAATTCCAGCATTGTAGTCTTTAAACCAGGTATATGCCCCACCAGTGCCATCACCGACGTTTGACCCTGGCTTTGTACCAGAAATATCAACAGAATCTTGGCCGAATGTTGCTAAAGTTACAGGAAAATCTTCTTTTTTTGACGTTTTAACACCGCCCATATTGTGCGCCTGCCAAAATGACGTCCCCGATGGATTAGTAAAATTAAACCCATTTTCTACCATCGTTTGAGAAATACTAGCAGACGGTAAAAAGCCACCTGCTTTCCATGATAAAAGGTAAGCATCTTTATGGCTTTTTACAAACTGCTCGATCGATTTAGGTGTATCTGTCGCATCAGTTGGATTATTTATACTTGGCTGAATACAATCATTTTTTGAAGTATCTGACGTACTCGTTAATAATAAAAGAAAAAAAAGTAAGCCTCCAAAGACTAAAAATATAGGCAAGAAAAAAGAGAGAAGCCCAAAGATAATTCTTTTTTTATTCATGGTACGCTCCTATCTATACGCTAGCTTATACTTTAGCTTTGCGTTTTTTAAAGATGACAAACCCAGATACTACAGACAAGATACCGCCTACGGCAGATAAAAAGATATTCATTTCTTCACCTGTGTATGGTAAAACCTTCATTTTACCGTCCTTACCTTTTACTTCTACATTTCCGCTAGGCAATACTTTGTAACTTGATTGAATAGGTTTTAACCCTTCTGCTGTTTGTGTAAGTGGAACACCTTTTTCTACAGCTACAATGTTTTCTCCGTCTGTAGTTGTAATAGGTGTTGTTACACTAGGCACGTGCGTGATTTCTGCCAAATTACTTGTTTCAATAGGGACTGTTGGCTGTTGTGTACCATTTCCAGCGTGATTTAATTCCCCTGTTGGCGTTACAACAACGTCGATTGGCTTGCTTGGTTCTGCTGGTTGTACTGGTTTTTCAGGTTCTGTTGGTTTAGTTGGTGTCACAGGTTTTTCGGGTTCTGCTGGTTTGCTTGGTGTAACTGGTTTTTCAGGTTCTACTGGTTTACTTGGCTCCGTTGGTTGTTCTGGTTCACTTGGCTCTGTAGGAGTTGTAGGTTCTGTTGGTGTTGTCGGTTCCGTTGGCTCTACTGGTTTTTCAGGTTCTGTTGGTGTTGTCGGCTCTGTCGGTTCTGTTGGCTCCGTTGGTGTAATAGGTGGCTCTACAGGGTCTACAGGTGGCTCAATTGGCGGTGTTGGATCTGTTGGCTTTTCTGGTGTACTTGGTTCTGTTGGTACTTCAATGGGCGGTGTCGTAGTATCATCAGGGATAATTTCTTGTGCAAAAGCAGAAATTTCACTTCCCCCAAATAGTAGTGTGGCACTAAATAAACTAGCAAAAAGAATTTTTTTCATCATTATTTCCTCCATTTTAATTTTAATTTGTAAGTTCAAAATCTTCTTCTGTCGGTCGTTCCATTACGACCAGTTGTTCTTTTGTTTCTTCAGCTGTAAACGTAATTTTCTTTGTCGATTGCTCGTCTTTTTCATTGATTAATACAACAATGAACGCTATCGTCCATTGTTTGTCTTTCTTCTTTACTTCCCAGGGAAACATACTTCTCGCTCGGCTTTTCTCCGATAAAAAATCAGATAAGGTTTCTTTTTTTACAAACTTTTTTAAAACTGCTTGTCTGGTTTTGGCATCTGTTTTTCCTGAATAGTAATTAGTTAGAAAGAATCGAGTAAATGTTTCTACTTTATTTTGCTCATTGACTTGTTCTGTTAAGGTATTGAGTTCTTTTTTCACCTCTAATTCTTTTTCTTGATAAGGTGTAGAATTGGTTTTCCCTAATAAAAAACCACTCATAAGTAGAATCAATCCAATAAGTGTGATAAGACTAACGGACAAAAAAACTTTTTTCTTCACTGGTTTTGTATCAATCGTTGCCTTCTTTTCTGTACTTTTTTTGTTACTTTTAGCTCGTTGCTTCTTTGGCAACGATTGATTAACTAACTGTAAGAAGTTTTTTACTTCTATTGGATCAAGCGTTGGATCATTTGTGACTGGTTCAAGTAATACGTCTAACATATCCTTTTGTTTGACCGGTAATAAAAGTTCCGCTTCTAAAATAGGTAGTTCTTGTTCTTTTCCTGTATATAAAAAATAGGCTATCGTGCCTCCTTGTTTTGTGGCCAAAACTTCTTGATTGGCTTGTTCAAGTAACAAAAGACCTTGAACGAGCGAAAATCGTTGATGGACAGGTAGAGCTATTTTTTCTGCTTGTGTTGCTTCTAAATCAAAAGAGATATACATAAACTCACCCTTACATAGGTTCTAAAATTTCAGTGAATACCACTTTTAACGGGGTGTTCTTGGAAAATTTAATTCGATATTCTGTATCTTCCAAGGATAAAATGTAATTTTCACTGTCTTCTTGATAATAGGTGTACTCATTTCCTTTAACATTGAAATGGTTCTGTATTGCTTTGTGCTGTTTCATTTCAATTAATTTAGGTAACGTGGCTAGCTGATAACCTCCAACTATTCCTATCCCTAAAATAAAAAGTCCTGATAAAATAATCATTTTTTCCCTCCTATATTTTTGTGTCAGTCATTGGCTGAATACAGCGAATTAATTCAAGTAAGTATCATCACAATACCCTCTTTTCATTGTGCTCCCTTGCCTATTTTTTTGTTCGTTTCGCAGTTCTTTCTCTGATAAAAAATAATCATGATAGGCTTCTCGCTTAATTCGTGTTTCAATGTAAAACATTGGGACTTCAAAAGTAGAGTTTTGTTCGAATCCAAATTTGCTTCTTTCGGTATCCACTTTCAGCGTTAATGTTTTTCCATTTTTTAGTAAGTGGATAACATCGATCTCATGAATATTTTCAGGTGTTACTTGGTTATTTGTTAATAATTCAAAGGTTTTTCCTTTTTTAACCTTAATCATCAATAGGCGCCCACGAAATCCTTGCCAACGAGTATTGACTTCTTTTTCTTGAATAGCTAACTCTTTCATTGCGACACTTCCTGTTCGTTCTTTTATTTTTTCCATCATTGTCCTTTCCAACAAAAAAAGAGAAGCACGCTTTCGGCTTCTCTTTACCTGTCTTCATTCCTTCATTATTTTTCTGTTTCTTTTCGTTTGATTCCAAACCATGCAAGCCCTGCAAGCATTCCGGCCCCTAATACAGATAACAACGTATTTTCTTTTTCACCAGTTTTTGGCAATTCTGGAACAACACTTGCTTTTTCAACCGTTAATTTTTCTGGTGCTTTGACAGGTTTACTTGGTGTATTCATTGGGGTAGCTGGTGGTGTTACAGGTTTTTCAGCAACTT
>OBCG01000023.1_pt1 | contig 57964 bp, 66 predicted proteins | sample 1481311 | NCBI WGS metagenome assembly OBCG01 (sample SAMN00990124, study PRJEB22392) | human gut metagenome | reverse complement strand
TCATCTAAAGACGACTCATCTAAAGACGATTCATCTAAAGACGACTCATCTAAAGACGACTCATCTATTGAAAATTCTAAACAAGCAAATACTTATAAAGGGAATGTTACTTTAAATGACGGCTCTCAAGGTAATACAAATAATGACGAAGATTTTTCTCAGAATAATGATCGTCAAGACGATGGCGTAGCCAATGATGGTGCTAAAGATAATGAAAGTAATGCTAAAAATACTAATCAATTACCAAATACAGGCAATTCAAACGAAACTACAAATGGTACATTAATAGGTAGTATTTTAGCAGCATTAGGCGCATTATTTTTGGGAATTAGAAAGAAAAGTGAATAATTAAGTATAAATTAACTTTAAAGTTTTTTGTATTAGTGAAAAGCATACAATATTCTAAGTAGTCAGGTTTACGACTGCTTAGAATTCATTACTATTAATTTAATAAATATAAATAAATAGTAATTGGTTATTAAAATTTGAATTTTCGATATTTAAAATTACTTATACTAGCTATTACTCATTTTTATGTGAGGTATATTATTCTAATTTTGAAAATATATAAAATAGTTTACAAGTAGAGAAGTTACACGATGCACATACAATTAATAAATTGTATGTGTACATCACTGTACGCAAAGCCCCTATGTAGATTTTAGACTGCAGGGGCTTTTTACTATTTTTATTTCAAACTACCATAGCAATAGTTTGGAGTTATGAGTTAATCAATGATATTAAAGATAATAAATTATAAGATGTCTTATAATAATGATACAAATGATTAAATGTATGAAGTAGAGCTATTAGTGACAAATGATGTCATTTTTGATAAGCATACAAAATATTCGCAAATGAAAAAGTATAAAAACACGTGAATAAAAGTATGTAGGTCGCCTATTTCTCAGGCGTCAATTCAGGAGCAGAGAGGAAAGCGTATCAGATGGTCAAAATTCTTTTTCACATCTTAAATGGATGGCAAACATTTATCTCAATAGCTTCAATAATACTACTAGCCATAATTGACTTCTCCACTATTTCTAAAAGAGATTATTAAATCACTGTAAAATTATGTAAGTAAACGTCACTATATTTAATAAACAAAAAAATAACAAAATGTAAATAAAGCCCCTCTTGAGAAAATCAAGAGGGGCTTTAAAAAGATATGTTTAATAATTTATTTGATGCTTGGGATAGTTTCTATATTCATTTTAACATTAAATTATACATAAAAATCTTAATTACACCTTCTAGCCTATTTAAAGTAATTATATTCAACTTTAGCTATGAAGTGAATGAAAAATACCCCATCCAAACATGGTAACCTATTAAACTAATTTTTATTTTTCTTCATGTTGACCAAATAAACCTTTAAAAAACGCAATTGCTTTTTTAACTAAGTTAAAGATTAACATTCATAACACTCCTTTAAATATCTTTGATAATTAAATTATATCTAAAGTAATAAATAATTCAGTTTTTTTTCGAAAATGGATAGTATATATTCAAATATGTCAAAATTAAATAATATTTATACGTACAATTATTCATAAGTGTTTTCTAACTTAATAAAATTTTAACAAATGCTACATTAATATAGATTTAGACAGTATATTTAACAACATTAAGTAACTATATACCTTATTTTCATTAATAATAGGACTTATCGTATCAATAAAAAAGGAAAAGTATGATAAAAAATAACTAATTCACTATTGTAAAGAAATTACAGATTTTCATGAGTAAGACTTGTAAATTTATTGCAAATGAAGAAGTTACAAGATATACTGAAAGTAACAAATGAATTGCGAACTAGCATATACAAAAACCCCCACAGCCTGCCAAAGCTTTGTGGGGGGTTTTTAATTTTATCTATTCAGTTTGTCTGAAATATAGTTCGCAACTATACCAGCTATAACTGATACGGTTCTGTTGCAAAGTAAAAAATATAGCTAACCACTAATATATCATGTCAGTGTTCGTTTAACTTGCTAGCATGATGCTAATTTCGTGGCATGGGGAAAATCCGTAGATCTGAAGAGACCTGCGGTTCTTTTTATATAGAGCGTAAATACATTCAATACCTTTTAAAGTATTCTTTGCTGTATTGATACTTTGATACCTTGTCTTTCTTACTTTAATATGACGGTGATCTTGCTCAATGAGGTTATTCAGATATTTCGATGTACAATGACAGTCAGGTTTAAGTTTAAAAGCTTTAATGACTTTAGCCATTGCTACCTTCGTTGAAGGTGCCTGATCTGTAATTACCTTTTGAGGTTTACCAAATTGTTTAATGAGACGTTTGATAAACGCATATGCTGAATGATTATCTCGTTGCTTACGCAACCAAATATCTAATGTATGTCCCTCTGCATCAATGGCACGATATAAATAGCTCCATTTTCCTTTTATTTTGATGTACGTCTCATCAATACGCCATTTGTAATAAGCTTTTTTATGCTTTTTCTTCCAAATTTGATATAAAATTGGGGCATATTCTTGAACCCAACGGTAGACCGTTGAATGATGAACGTTTACACCACGTTCCCTTAATATTTCAGATATATCACGATAACTCAATGCATATCTTAGATAGTAGCCAACGGCTACAGTGATAACATCCTTGTTAAATTGTTTATATCTGAAATAGTTCATACAGAAGACTACTTTTTGTTAAAATTATATTATAAATTCAACTTTGCAACAGAACCATATAAACATACTGGTTATATAAAAATAAATATAGCTGATTTTAAAAATCGTCTAGATATACCTAAAACTTATCAGATGAATGATATAACCAAACGTGTATTAAAGCCAATAATTAATGAACTTTCTTCAATTTTTAATAATCTTAATATCAATAAAATTAAAGCAAAAAAAGGACGTAAAATTGAATGGTTAGAGTTTATCTTTGATCCTGAGAAACGCATTCACAATAAACGACAACCTCAAATGACCAATGTAGGTAAACAGCGTCAATATATCAATCGTGAGAAAACACCAGAATGGTTAAATGAAGGAAGATTAGGACAATCTCAAGAAATACATAATGAAGATTCAAAATTAAGACAAGATCGAGAGGCATTTCAACGTCAATTAGAAGAAAAATGGGAGGAATAATAACTTAAATGAGCTACATCTATATTTTGCTTTTATTTCCTTTAGTAATGGGATTTTTTTATCACTAAAAAAGAAAAAATGATAAGAAATAACTAATTCACTATTGTAAAGAAATTACAGATTTTCATGAATAAGACTTGTAATTTTATTGCAAATGAAGAAGCTACAAGATATACTGAAATTAACAAATATTGAACTCATGTATCACCGAACCCCAACCTATGCCAGTAGGTTGGGGTTCTTTAGTGGTGAGGCTATGTCGCCTTATTTATTGCGGTTGTTTAGCCAAAACGTGAAAATCGCAACACAGCACTCTACTATAATAGGTGCTATTATACAAACAAATATTAAACTCATGATTTCACCTCCTTCCGCCGAATCTATCGCCGGAAGTAAGACGACCTAAGTATTATAACAGAAACTTAATTAATATACTTCTTTGGTATTATTCTTTATATAACAAATAAAATAAATGAAAAATTTCAGATAACTAATCAAATAAATAAATTTAAACCGCTGTTTTGTCATTTAAAATTTTGAATAAAGATACAAAGTTTCCCAAAATGAAAATGCATGAAAACGCGTGGTTAAGGGCATGTATAAAACCTGAATAAACGATAATCACAAGACAAAGGCTTAAACGCTGTTAAATCAACGTTTAAGCCTTTTTGTGTAGTTAACATAATAAAAGATTATGGGTAGTTAGTTTGTACACTTTATTCATTTACTGAATTATATCAATAATTTTATTCATCTTATCTTTATCACGTGATACTACGCCTACAACTCTTTTATAATTTTGTAATTTTTTTTGATATAAGTTCATACTTTCAAGTCTTGTAGCCAACGATTGGGGAGTCAAAGTAATACCTTTATTTGCTTTGACATTAGCTAATATAGTTTCATAATAATCAACATAATCAATATGTAATTTATCTTTCAGGTAATAATTTTTAAGAAGATCATATGTATCACATGGCGGTGTTTGTATATAAATATTCTCATTTTTTAAAGATTTTATACTTACTTGCTTAGTGTTTTTAAACTTATTTTCATCACCATAAGCCACAATAAAGTCCTCAGTGTAAATTTCTTCTGTATAGAGCGAGTTATTTTTAAAATGTGTAATATCACCAATAACAACATCTATATTATCTTTATAAATTTCTTCAAGTAAAATTGAAGTGCTATTTTCAATAATTAAAACGACACTTTCATTAATATACTTCTTTTCATGTAGCTTATATAAAGAAAAACTAGGTATGACTCCTAATTTAATTCTTTTATCTTTAGACTCACTTATTTTACTTTTTAATTCTTCAAATTGCTCATTTATTTTTAAAAACGAATGATAAACAGAATTTCCTTTTTGAGTTAAAAAAATGCCCTTAGAAGTTCTATAAAACAAATCACAGTCAAAATAATCTTCAATACTTCTAATTCTTTTACTCAAGGCAGGTGTACTTATATTCAATTCTCTAGAAGCTTTATTTAAACTCTTGTATTCGACAACTTTAATGAAGTCTTTCATATAATTAAAATTCATAAAATCCTCCATGGTATTAACTGTTTGTTTATACCTATATTAAGACATTACTTATTCATATATTTCAAGTTAAAGTTTATCCTTTTTTTGTTACCCAAAATAAGCAACTAAGATCTTAATGAATCAAAATTGACCGATAGGATGGGATAATAATGAAAAGGATATGGATTTTAACTATAGGTATGTTTGCCTTAGGCATGGATGCTTATATAGTAGCAGGATTAATACCTTCAATAAGCCAAAGTTTTAATAAAAGTAGCTCTGCTATTGGGCAAGGAGTAACAGTTTTTACATTATTTTTCTCTATTTCTGCGCCAATTTTTTCAACAATATTAGCTAAATCGCCAGTAAAAAAAATATTAGTGATAGCAATCAGTGTATTTACTTTAGCCAATATTATAACCGCAATATCTATGAATTACACGGTATACATCGTATCAAGAGCAATCGCTGGATTAGGGGCTGGCGTATTCTCACCAATAGCAATAAGTGCAAGCAATCATTTAGTCTCCGAAAAAAATAAAGGAAAAGCAATCGCTTTTACAGTAGGCGGAATGAGTGTAGGAACTGTTATAGGAGTTCCTCTCGGACTAGAAATTGCAAAACTATCGAATTGGAGATTTGCGATGTTAGTTATTATTACCATTAGTCTTATTGCATTGATAAGTATTTCTATATTGATGCCTAAATTTAAAATACAGGCTCCTCCAAATTTAAAAGATCGTTTTCAATTATTCCTAAACAGACACGTCCTAAGAGTCATTTCAGTCACATTATGCGCTGCTATTGCTAGTCTAGGCTTATATACTTATTTGGCCGATATCATTAAAGCAAATACGGATATAAAAAGTTTAACTTATTACCTTACAGCCTGGGGCATAGGTGGATTAATAGGAAGTTTTGGCATAGGGTTTGTTATAGATAAATTTAAAAATACAAGATTTATTATGGTTAATATTTTAATTTTATTAGCACTAAGTTTTGTTTTAATTCCTGTTTCTATCAAATTACCTCTATTAGGCTTACTACCCTTTATTCTATGGGGAGCTATGGGATGGGCTACACAAGCCCCCCAACAACATATATTACTAAAAAATCATCCTAAACATGGAGGTTCTGCTATAGCTTTAAATAGTTCTATTAATTATTTAGGCAGTGCTATTGGATCAGCAGTCGGAGGAATTATTTTATTTAATGTTAATAGTACAAGCGTACTAATATATAGCGCTTTAGGAATTACTATTATTGGCATTTTATTACAATTATTAAATTTGTCTATAGATAAAGATTGAAAGACTTATTGTCACTCTTTTAATCATCACGGTATGTATTGAAATTTATAAATCTGATACTATCAAAATGCTGCAATAAATTATAAAAAAGCCACTCAAATTAATGAGTGGCTATCCGATAAAAAGCACTTGTCTACGATTAAAAATACTTCTTACTATGTGTAATAAAAAATTATTACATCACTAAGTTGACCCTAACATATATCGGTACTTTATACAATAAATAACAATTACAATAAGTTATACCTTAGTTATAAGAGACAGTTAAAATGTTTTCACTGTCTCTTATTTATCGTCTATATTTATCACATGAAAATTTACAGAATCTTAATGTCTACGATAGAATTTTATTACATAATGATGTTAGAATTAAAAATTAGCTAGTTTTAATCATAATCTGTAATGGAAAAAGTAAATGAAAATGAATAAATTATCAGAAAATCAAATTCAAAAAATCGTATCAACGTTTATTCACGTTAAAATGAAAGCAAAAATAATTATTGATGAAAAACTATTGATTCAATCTATAACAAAATATATTAATAAAAACTATAATGATATTATTTTTACAGAATCAATTCCTAAAGACAGCTATTTAGGAATGCGTAAAATCGATAACGAACCAAAATTATTTGAAAATCTTGTAAATATTTTGATAAAAAATACTAATATAAAACGTCGTGAATATCATTATCAAGTTGTCTTTACAATTATTCGTGAAGTTTGTTCTTTTCATTACTACATTAATGACTATACTTACGAAGAAATTTTAGAAGCTATGAGATTAAAATAGATTCTATTCCACTTTTGATTAAAGGAGACGATAATGTGAGTATATTAAGCGTAAATCATTTATCAAAAAAAATTAATAATAAAATAATTCTTGAAAATATATCATTTTCATTAGATGAAGGTCATATTGTCGGTCTTGTCGGTGCCAATGGTGCTGGGAAAACATCTTTGATGAAAGTGATATTAGGTTATTCGGATTATCAAGAAGGGAATTTTACTTCTATCAGACAAGATGAAAATCACTGTAACATAGGTGCACTGATTGAAAATCCAGGTTTATATCCTTTCATGTCTGGATACGATAATTTAAAATTACTAAATGAATCGAATAGTACAAGTCCTATTAATAAAATCGTAGATGATTTAAAAATGAATAAATATATACATAATAAAGTCAAAACCTATTCTTTAGGTATGAAACAAAAATTAGGTATTGCCATAGCTTTTTTAAATAGTCCAAAACTGATAATCTTAGATGAACCCATGAATGGCTTAGATCCTAAAGCTGTTCGAGATGTTCGTCAATTGATTTTAAATAAAGCAAAAGAAGGTAGTACTTTTTTAATATCAAGTCATATTTTAAGTGAGTTAGTTAAAATTACTGATTCTACGCTTATTATTGATAAAGGAAAGATTATAAAAGAAGTTACGCGAGAAAATTTAGAACAAAATGAGGAACAAGATTTAGAAAATGTATTGCTTGATATTATAGATAAGGAGGAATAAGACAGTTATGATTAATTCAATTAAACAAGAAAATTTTAAATTACTCAAGAAAAGATCAACATTTATCATACCACTTATTATTATTGTATTAATGACACTTCAAGCTTTACTTCTTAAAAACTACGTACCACCTAAAGTCTTACTAGAGTCTAACTTTGGCGGTGCTTTTTGGGTCACACTTTTATTAATCATTCAATCTAGTACTATTATTACAATGGAATTTCATTATGGAACCATCAAAAATATACTGTATCGTAACTCATCTCGTAAAAATATTATATTAAGTAAAATCTTAATTTTAGCTATATATTCTTTGATATATTTTGCGATTACAATTGTATTTTCTTTAATTTTATGCGCCATTTTCTATCATGATATTAGTATATTTTCTAATATCGGAAATGAATTATCATTATTTAATCAAATGCTATTAGGAACGTTGGGATGTTATATTGGTACTTGGCTAGTGTTGAGTATTACTTTGTTAATATCTTGTGCAATGAATAGATCAGAAATTTCTATAGCTGTAGGCATAGTATTTTTCTTAATCACTTCTTTGCTCTCTTCTATATTAGCTAGGGCCATAGATAGATGGCCATGGTTAAAATGGGGACCTATAAATATGATGAATATTACTTCACAAATAAGTGATCATTCACTTAAAGCAACTACAAAACTAGAGTTACATGAACTAGTTCTAGGCAATATATTTTATATAATTATTTTCTTAATGCTAGTAGTTTTTGTTTTTAAAAAGAAAAACGTTTAGTAATTAACATTACACTATCTTCTAATTCATATAGAGATTGATGTATATAAACTAAACCCAATAATTGATGATATATACATGTGTGTATTAAACAGTTTCTAATTTTCTTTAAATATAAATGCATTTTTTATAGAGGTTACTCGTTTATTGAGTGACCTCTTTTTTATTAGATAATCTATCACCCAATATTAGTATTTAATCATATATGAAAAACTTCACCAAAAATATAGATAGATAGTCAGAATACTTTAACCACAAACATCTTTTTATTTATACTGAAGATAGAAATAAAGGGGATTGTCATATTGTTAATAAAACTACATAGTGAGTAAAATTAGAATTTATTGGGGAGTATAATAAATGGACACATACTATTTAAAAAACTTAATCTTTGACTTAACAATTCTTGAATATGAGATGTTATGTGTGGCGTTGCCAAATTATAATAAACATAGACTTATTAAAAAAGCTTTTAAAAAAACTAATTCTCTAAGAAAAGTACAATTACTTTCTAAAAAATACAAAAGTGATGCTTATTATAAGCAACATAAATTTATATTGGATTACTTATATTATAAAAAGAGTAGTAAGGTTCCCCCAATTTTAAAGTACATACAAGGGCAGAAATTTTTAGAAAAATACCGTACTTTAGAAGTAAACGTAAAAGATTATTCGAAAAAAGAAATTAAAACTATCTTTAATGACATATCTAAAGATCAATTAGAGAAACGTATAGCATGTAATCCTAATTAATCCCCCTAAAATCTTGATTGAATATTACTTATCTATAGAAATTAGCTGAAATATAAAATTCAATTAAATTTTTATAATAAAGGAGAAATTATGAAACAAAAACGCATTGTAAGTTTAGATATTATTAGAGGTTTAGCGATATATCTTATAGTCTTTATGAATAGTTTAGAAGTATTTCCTAGAGTAGCCGGTGAAAATATTATAAAGACGCATACAGATGCTACCATTTATAATATTGAAGAAGTTTTTATAGAAAATAAGTTCATTGGTTTATTCTCATTACTATTCGGTATTAGTATGGGTATATTTATGGATAATGCACGTAGAAAAAGCTTATCACCTTTAAAATTAATGTTTAGGAGACTTTTATTCCTGTTAATCGTAGGTATTATAACCTCTATGTTTTTAACACCCTTTTTTGCTTATGCTATCATAGGTTTAATTATTATGTTCGTTGAAAATTTAAAAAAAACTAAATTAACATTAAGTTTATTAATAATTGTTAGTCTATCTTTTATTGGTATCAGTATTTACCAGAGTAACTTATTTCATCTTACTCTTGCCATTACTTTAGACATGCTTTTAGGACTATTTTTATGGCAAAGTGGAACAATATCTAATTTCAAAAAATATAAGCGTCAATATTTAATTTCATTAATCATAGGATTTATTACTATTATTATAGTAGGGTTAAACCAAAAATACTTTAATATCGATAAAAATTTAATATTATATTTAATAACCCCTTTACAAACTTTTATTTATTTTATTTTACTGATGTTTATTACTCAAAGTCAGAGGGTTCGACAATGGTTAAAGCCAGCTGAAAAAGTTGGCAAAACCGCATTTACCAACTTTATATTACAAATTCTATTATTAAATTTAATTATTAGAATATTCTTCAATTCTAGTTGTCCTACACCAAGTCAATCGATTTTAATATCAGTGATAACGATATTGATAATGTCTGTATTAACAAAAGTATGGTTAAAATACTTTAAACAAGGACCATTAGAAAAAATATGGCGCATGTGGACTTATAAAAATATTCAAAACAAATAATTGAGAAGAACATACTACTGATTATACAAATATGACAATTGGTAAAAGGAAGGATTGTATAATGAAAATAATACTTCTCATAGCGATAGTTTTCAAAAAGATAAATCTAAGAAAAAAATAGCTAGTCAAGAAGAGAAGTTTAATTTTAAGTCAAACTGTAATTCATCTAAAAATAAAAAATTATATTAAAACATCTAAGATAAAATGTTAATGCTCTATAACGACTAGAAATATACTATTCTTTTATGTTAGTTTCTCTTAAAACATTCTTAATCTTAATAATGTTGCTTTCTTTGCACAACAGAAGTTTTTTACCTCATAATTTTAAATGCAGTTATACAAATTACAAATGGCTACTTTAATTTTTTAGATAAGAACATAATAACTTAAAAAGCTACACCAATTGTGGTGTAGCACAAATCTTAAAATTTGTCAGTAAGTTTCGGAGAACCTATGTGAAAAATATAATAAGAGGTGAACAACTCTTACAAACTAATTGTTAATCTGTATACAAGAATTGTCTAGTGATTTGTACTGTATTTTAAAATTGTTCACTATTTATTAAAATAGTTGAAAAAGTCAAATGATCTAAGAGTAAATACTTTATACGTAAAAAGCCACTCCAATTAAGGAGTGGTCATTTTTCATTAATTGTTTGGTTCACCATTGACTAAGATGCTACGTAAGAAATTAATTACTTTTTCAGCAAATTTTACAAAGTCGCTCATCACTTTCACCTCTAATTGTTTGGATTGAACAGCATCATTATAAGATTTTTGACTAAATGTAGCACTATAAACCACGATTAGCTAAGTATGAATGACAATCATGAAGATGATTAGCACATAGAGAAGAACATTTGGGGAATATAATCATCTCTATAACTAAATTATTAATCAATCTTTCTTGATTGTCTATCATATTGAATTGATTTCAAAGAAATTTCATGTCTTATTCACAGTAATTTAACATACATTAACTCTAATTATTTAATATGGCTCATCACTTTTACTAGGATTGATGAATATTCTGTTGTCCCCTAATCTGATAGAAGGCATAATGATTCTATCTACATTTCTTTTCTGACTAATCTTATTTTAAACAGCAGGTTAACATTTGTTTTTTCAGATTCATTCATGATACTTTTGCTTCATCTCCATAAACTAATCCTCTAACGGGGTATCATCGTCAGATGGTTCGACAATAGTTAAAGCCAGCTGAAAAAGTTGGCAAAACCGCATTTACTAACTTTATATTACAAGCTATATTATTAAATTTAATTATTAGAATCTTTTTCAATTCTAATTGTCCTACACCAAGTGAATCGACTTTAATATCAGTGATAACGATATTAATAATGTCTGTATTAACAAAAGTATTGGTTAAAATGCTTTAAACAAGGACCATTAGAAGAAATATGGAACATGTGAACTTATAAAAATATTCAAAATAAATAATTCATCATATAGAAAACCATATTTTTATATTTATACTTCAAAAATAGATACATGATAATTAGAGACATTATTTATTACAAATAACAACACGTTGTTTTTTAATTATACCCTTTCATTAATGAAAATCTGTACTCTTCGTGAAGCTTGGTGCCGCATTAAAAACAGCATTATATGTATTAAAATGTCTTTAGCTTTTATCTATTATATTTAAATAATGGCATTAAGAGTAAGATTTTTTTATTATTTGGTATATTTACTACTTCCTTATTCTTTTCATTTCTTTTTTCAATTTCTTCATCTTAATATTTAAAGAAGCCGTCCAATCTTTACATTCACGTGAAAGATTGATTTTTACTTCTTTTCTCATTTCTTTTTTTAACTGATGAATTTCTTTCATTAAATTAATATCTTTATAAAGAGAATTAGCAAAAGTACTTTTCATATTTCTAAGCGTTGTAGGAGTTCTTTTACCTCTATATTGTCCTTTGAATCTTCCTTCTTTTATAGTTTTTCGTGTGTTTTTTTCTTCGGAAGTAGCTATATGAATATGAATATTATCAGTATCATAATGAATATTTGCACACCAAAATGTATGATTTTCATCCATTTTATTATCTTTAATCATTTGATTAACCATTCGACGAGTGGCTTTTTTTATTTTAGGTTCATCTAATTTATCTAATGATTCATTAAATAAATGATTGTCTTTAAGAAATTGATTATCAAAAGATACAACATCTTGATACATGACATGACTCTTTTTATTTGCCTCTTGAAACTTATCTTTTAGTCTGTTCATCTCTTGTTCTTCGATGAATTCATGTTCAGAATTAAAGCTCATGGTTGTTCTTTTTTTTACATTTTCTTTGTTATATCCTTGTTTCTTTTTTAATTTATCTATCGACATATAATCAAGATACTTATCAAAAAGATTACCTTCTATATCTTGTTTTTTTACATTTTCTTTATTCTTTTCTGTGCTAATATAGTTGATAAATTTTTTATAACTTTCTCCCTTCGAACTACCAACTTTAAAATCACAAATTAAATTAATAGCAGGACTAGTTTTTTCGCTCATTTAAATCACACCTAAAATTCTCGTTTATTTGCAAGATAGTGTTTAGATCTATTTACAGCTGATTGATAGTGATCATTGAAATGATTTCTTAGATCTTTCATGCTAGCAGTTGTAACAGCTTTTTCTTCCGAAATGTCAGCTAACATATGTAAAGCAACTAGAATATTGAAATCAGCGCCGTTTAGTTTTTTCTTTATATAGCTAAGGTCGTCGATGATTTTTTGATTATTTTCATCTTCTTTAATTTCATCTTTTTTGTTTTCATTTTTGATATAGTAATCAATTAAAAAGACAATACTTGATGATAAAGTTGATATATTATTATTTCTCTGAATCATTTTCAACTTATCATCATAAAGTTCATTGACATAGAAACTTCTTTTAGTTTTTCTCATTTTATTCCTCCTCTATAGCTTGAAAAAATTTCTGTTGATCTTCTAACAAATCAATCATATATGTTTGATTTTTCATGACTTCAAGTAATATTTCTTTTAAATCTGAGTTCAAATTAATACTCATTTCATTCTCTAATTTCTTAGAAGAATAGTCTTTAATTATATTGATATAAAGATCATTGACTGAAAGATTTTTATGTTTTGCTTCAGCCTGAATTTGATCATCTATGATGACAGGTAAGTTATTTAGTGTTCGTCTTTTAGTTTTATTGTCTTTCAAAAAAATCATTCCACCTCGTAGTTGATAGTCAGTTTCTTCATCAAACTTTATTTGTACACTTTGACTTTTGGCTACCAAATGGCTACATGAAAAAGGAGCCATTTAGTAGCCGTTTTTGATTTTGGGTAGCTATTCAGAATCTTTTGTATAGCTATCCGGGAGTCATATAACAATTTTTATCGCATAAATAGGAATCCCATTTGACACTGTCAAATCAATATTTTTCACAGAAATGGCTACCTAATAGCTACATATGGAGACATTTCTGTGCATGATTACTCTTATGCTCTTTAATTTATTATAGTTTCATTATACACCATAGGTACATCGAGTTCAAACCTAAAAAGCCATTTAACGAGAAGAATATAACAACAATAATGACGTTAACTTTATGAATTTCCTGATCGTTTTGATACTGAAAATAAAGAAAATAATTACAAAAAAATGACTCGATTTAATAACCGAGTCGAAGAAAAATATTGATAGAACGACGTTACTATTTTCAACGATTCCTTAAAAAATATTAAAAAAGTTAGGCGAATAATTACTTAATTTACTTCATATTTTTGACTTCATACATATATTCATTATTATAATTTTTAACGAATTTTTTAGTTACTGTAAGTGAACTATTCCCATGTTTAAATTTAATATTTCTATCTAAGATTTGAATTAAACATTGGGATTTATCTTATTATATTTCTGTGCTTGTATAACTTTTTTTAGGTTTAAAAGTTCAATTTATCTTCAGCTATTTTTGAATAGTTTAATCTCAACTTCTTTTAAAAGATTCATTGATATTTTTCATATAATTATCTGACTTATAGCTTTCTAACCCATTAACTTTTATATAATTAAGTGTTTTTTCTTTACTAGCATTTTCTATTTCATTTTTTCAAATCCATATTCATTTGGAGTTAAATTATTATACATTTCTAAAAACTCGTTCAGATATTTTCATTCTTTAAATCTAGACCAATGTTATTAAACAACTTATATAATTCAATTAACGTTTCATAATGATAAGACATTTTTTCCTCTAATGTATAGAATTTATCAATCTCATCTTCTAAATGTTTATATAAATCTTTCATTGCATAATGATTGATTACAAGGATAAAAGCTATAAATTTTTTCGACTGGCCTCAAGCCATTAAGAAAAAATTTATACGCCTTGTAATCATGAATAGACTTGTTAAAAGTATCACCTTTGATGATGCACATGAGCGTGCTACACAACAAATAAATCATAAAATTTCATAATAAAAAATAAAGTAAAACTTCACTTTCCTTCATTTTCATTCGTATTTTCATTTAAAAAATACACAAGGTGCTAATAATGAAAATTCATTAGCACCTTGCCATTAAAGTAGTAATTAAACTTCTTTACTTGAATTAAATTATTATATGTATTAATTTGAAAAAGTAGTCAGTGTTTTTTCATTGGGCAATTTCAATCAAGATATTTCTAAACTTAAGGAGGCTTATACATGGCTGAAGACAAATTAGAACAAGTCAAAGGTAATATTAAAGAAACTGTTGGCGATGCTACTAACAATGACAACTTAGAACAAGAAGGTAAAAAAGATAAAGCATCAGGTAAAGCCAAAGAAGTCATTGATAACGTTAAAGACAAAGCATCTGATGTTGTTGACAAGTTTAAAAAGTAAAATCTTAAGCCACTCATATAGAGTGGCTTTTCTTATTCAATATCTTTTATATTTTTCATGGGTATTTCCATGGTCTCGTTCCCATCTTCATTACTACTAATAATAACTTGATTGAATGTATCTACCGTTTTAATGTAAGCCTCATGCTGGTAATAATAACCTTGCTTCCAATAATTCACAACTGCTTTTTCTTTAAAGAATTTTTTTCCAGTTTACTTTTTCATTTAGAACATTGAGTTGATTATCTAAAAGCGAAGGACGTTCTGCTTTATTTTGATTTTCCATATATCGTTCTATTTGTTGATATTGCTCAGGAATTGTCTTAAAAGCTAGCCACTTAACAAACCCTCTGCCTTTAGGAACATTAGAATCTAAATACTCTCTAGGAATCTTACGATAATCCGTTTCATCCTTATATTGTTTAGGAATCATATACAAACACCTCAACCATATAACAGAACATACGTTCGTATATGTAAATCCTCTCCTTCATATAAAATGGCTTTCAAATTTTTGAATGTATTTTACTCAATCTTTTGACGTACGTTAATAGCGTACGTTATAATATATATAATAAATAAAGGGGGGCCTTGAATGAAAAGTAAAACACCAACAGAAGCTCGTAAAGATTTTTATCAGTTATTAAAACGTGTGAATAATGACCATGAACCAGTATATATTGAAGGCAAATATGATGAGAGTAATGCTGTTATTATAGGCATGGAAGATTGGCGTAGCATTAATGAAACGATATATCTTGAGGCTACAGGCACAATGGACAAAGTTAGAGAACGTGAGCATGACAACAGTGGTTATACAAACATAGATGATATTGATTGGGCTAGACTTTAATGGCTAAATATAAAATCAACATTAAGAATTCAGCGAAGACAGATTTAAAGAAGATAAAACGTTCTCACTTACAAGAACAATTTTTGAAAATCGTAGAAATACTAAAATATGATCCATATCAACAAAGTCAATCCTTTGAAAAATTGCACCCTAAACATTTAGGACGATACTCAAGACGTATCAATCATCAACATAGAGTTGTCTATACAATTGATGAGGAAAATAAAGAAGTATTAATATTAGCAACTTGGTCTCATTATGAATAAAAAGGAGGACTCGTTAATGAAAATTAATGATGAACTCATTGAAAATTTATTGAAAGATAAATCAGGATTGCATCAAGAAAATGCGAAAAACCTAACAAAAACGCTTGTTGAAAAATATAAAGATCCAAATACATCTCAAAAAACAAAAAAAGAAATTAGAGAGCTTTTTCGACGACTATATAAGTAACGGGGAGAATAACTATACTAATTAGAAAAAGTTTGATTCTTTAATAAATCAACATTATATAAAAAACGAACCCAAAGGAAAAAGTAATGCAAGTCATAAACCTGAACCTGATCCTCAAGTTAATCAATTTTATAAAGATGCTGTTAAGTCAATTCGCCACTCAGGAGACAAACATATTATATTTTTAGAAGGTATTTGGGATCCAGACAATCTTAAAAAGCCATCATATTATAAGGATACTGCTCATAATTTAGTTTATGAGTATCATAACTACCCGACAGAAGCGAATGATTCAGTGAAACAATCATTTGACGAAAAGTTTAAAAAATTCAAGAAAAAGATTATAACGTTCCTAGTTATATGGGTGAATTCAATACAAGATCAATGGGAGAAAAACCTAAAGCACAAAATGGCGATTTAGCTTATATTTTAAATCAGATGAAAAACAAACATTTATCATGGTCACTATGGAATTATGATACTCAACTAGATAATGATCATCCTAACAAAGATTGGTCTCCTATTCATTATAGCGGTTTGGAAATAAATAGTGATAATATTGGGAAAAAAGGATGTTACACGTGATGATGTTATCTATGACGCACTTAAAAATAATAGTTAAAGATAGTATCTACGATTTAACTAACCCCCGATTTATAAAATAATCGGGGGTTTTTGTGGCAATATGACTTTTTACTGTTCCAAAACGTTGCCTTTACCATAAAATGACTTATAATGTGAATTTATATTGACCATATGCTGTATTGTCGATACGAAACAAATTATTTCAACTTTTAAGAAGATACAATGATGACTAAAGATAAGTTTGAACAAGCTAAAGATAATATTAAAAAAACAATTGGTAATGCAACTAATATTGAAATATGAGTATGTCAGACTAACTTTGCATTATAACTATACTTGTCGCAAAAAATCCCAGTCTTATAAATAAAAACTGGGACACTTAGATAAACATTCGCTATTAAGTATACGAAATATATTGTAGTATGCTCGCTTATATTCAACTTTACACGGATTGACTTCCAAATTAAAGTGACATTAAGCTCAGATTAAATTAAAGAAGTTTACTTTTTTAATAATATTTTAACACCTTTAATGATATTGAATACATATAATACTAGAGCAATTAAGAAAAATAGAATTGTAATTATTATAAATATAACAGAGATCAATAATTGATGATTAAAAGGTTTATCATAAATCTCTTTCGAAAAGATAAAAGCACCTCTGCCAACAAAAAAGCAAATCCATGCAAATATGTGATTAGTTAATGCTTTTTTTCCGTGTATAGATGTAGGCTCATCAGCTAATATCCATGTAAATAAAGGTAAAACTATAGGTGCAAAAAATATACTTAAATAACTTAAAGCCGACAAAACATAGCTGTTATCAATTTTACTTGTATTATTAATATTTTTCATACATACAACCTCCTTAATCCTTCCATTTATTATAAAAACATTTATTGAGATTGATTACAATAACGAACTCTATAATATCAAAAACGTTCGTTTTTGAAACAAATAAGTAGATAAGTAATAATGAATCTTTGTTTCATCGATTTTATCTCACATAAGTTCATAAAAATAAAGCATTTTAAGACAACTTCTATTTTTTTACTTACAAGTATCATATCTTGTGTTATTAACAAAGTCTTATTTTAACCTTATTTTATGAGATATGATACAGTAATAGTGAAACAAATAACAAAATTTAATAAAGTGTGGTGTACAAATGGCTAAAATTGGTTATGCTCGTGTTTCAACACAAGATCAAAGTTTAGATAGCCAAATCGATATTTTAAAAAACTTTGGCTGTTCAAAAATATTTAAAGAAAAAGTGAGTGGTCGAAAAATAAAGCGATCAGAGTTAGACAAATGTCTAGAATATTTACGTGAAGAAGATACATTAGTTGTTTATAAACTTGATCGCTTAGGTCGAACAACGAAACAATTAATAGAATTAGCTCAATGGTTAGAAAATAATAACATTGAATTACAAATTATTGATATGAATATCAATACAAAAGATGCAATGGGTAAAATGTTTTTTACGATGATGAGTGCTTTTGCTGAACTTGAAGCTAATCTTTTAAGTGAACGTACTAAAAAAGGTCTCGCATCTGCAAGAGCAAGGGGACGCGTCGGCGGACGTCCACCCATGCCTGATCATAAAAAAAGAGAAATTAAGTTCCTATATGATGAACAAAAAATGACCGGTGAACAAATAGCCGATGCTACTGGCGTAAGTAGGTCAACTGTATATCGTGTGGTTAAAAAATAAAAGTATTGAAAGCTGTGTTTCCTAATGAATAAGAGTAATTCATTGATAAAGCGTCTAATTGTTCTTGCTTCAAGTATGCTACTTTTTTATATTTTCTTAAGCACTAAATTTTAGTTGATAATACTCAAGATATAACAAGCGATGTTATTTTAATTATGATCTTTGTTGTGGTTTATATGATGTTTGTTAAATACGTGAAGAAACAAAATTTAATTACACCGAAGTATATGAAAACTGAAAATGGTAACTGGCTTTAGAAGTTAACATTAATATTCTTAGGGCTTTTAGTTAAATTATGTTTAGATATTCACTTTAACTCAAACACTGAAAATCAAAAGCATGTCGAAAAACAAAATCAACATTTAGATATGTACACCCAATTAGTTCATGAAAGCCTGAACGTTGGTATTATAGAAGAAATTTGTTTTAGAGGACTTATATTCATATTTATTTTCACTATGTTTAATTTCTTCTTTAACGATAAGAAGTATAACCATGACTGGCTCAGTCTAGGACTATTTGTATTAATATCATCACTCGCCTTTGGTTTTGCGTATGTCTTACGAGATGGAGACTAGAGTCACATATGGGTATATGCTTTAAGTGGCGTCATATTTAGTTTGTTATTTATTTTTTCAAAAGATATAAAAACGTATATGATATACCATGCACTCACAAATGCTTTCTCTATTTTTAATCATAATCATTTAAGCTTTATTGAACCGACGATCTATATAGTTTTACTCATTATATCTGTTCGCTACTTAGTAAGAAGTTACCGAAAATGACTTTAGTGTATCTAGTACATAAAGTAACTACACTAAAAGTTACTTTAAGTTTACAAAAAGCAACTAACAGTATATACTGAAAGTGACAAAAATAGAAAAGCACAAGTGCTGGTAACACTTGTGCCCTGTAAGCCCGTTAAAAAGACGGTGACTTTCGTGATGTTAACCATTCATCCTACTCGCCAAAGTTGGGAATGGTTATTTTTTTTGGCTTAATCTAATAAGCTCGATTACTAGACCGATGAAAGCAATGAGGAAAATTCCAAATTGCAACATGGTACTAACAGTAACCAACTAGGCGTCTCCTTTCTAAAGATTTTCTTGATACCACCATAGGCATCACACTCCTTATACTCAGATTAGCCACCATCAATCCAACTTGCTTACTGCATTAATTATATACGAGTTGAATGTTTAATAAAAGTTAAATATAATTGACGAAATCCAATTCTATATCATATTTATTTTCCTTTTTTCTTCACTATGAATAGAAATATACAAACTACAATAAAGACGATGCAGACGAACTTAAAAAAATTCTTTATACCGTTAATAAAAAGGTGGTGGGTATTACTACTCTTCATCTTATCCACATTGATATGTGGGTAATGACTACCCTTTATAAATTTTCTTGGGTAAGATACATAAACTTGATTATCTTTATTGATTTTGAGTGACCATTTATCCTTGTTCTTTGGAACGGTATCGTATAAATTTTGACTCACTGTTATTTCTTTGCCATCAATTTTATGTGTCCCTTTACTCATCACTTTTGTGTACGTATATTCTTTTCTTAAATCCTCTATCATGTGATTCGCAATCTGATTTCTAACATGCTTCGCTTGTTCACTCGGATAGGGTTTAACATCCAATATTGTTGCATTTAATCTCAAATGATCTTGATTATTCGTAAGAGCTATACTATACCCCTCATCACTCGTTCCTGTTTTTAATCCGTCAGTTCCTAAATATTCTTCGGCCTCTCCCTTTAACGATAAATTAGTGGTTTCGAAGTCTTGATTATACTGTTTACCATGCGTTAACTTTGTATAATTTATAACCTCTGGGTGTTTTTTTAATAAACTATGTATCAACAAACTAATATCTTGAGATGTTGTTTTTGTCTTTGCCTCATCTTTATATTTTTTAGGTTCGTAAGGTTTTAACAAATCATTAGATGCACCAGAGGGATTGGTAAAGTGGGTATGATTCATGCCTAACTTTTTTGCCTTTCCATTCATACGATCTGTAAATTTTGAAGTTGAACCATCTATTTTTTTTCCTAATATTAATGCCGCTGGATTACTAGAAGCTAGTGAGACTTGTTTCATTATTTCATCTATATTATAGGTTTGTCCTTTTTTTAATTTAACCGTTGATAAATTAGGTAAGGTAGACAGCTTTTCATAATCTGATGTTATTTTTATTTTTTGATCTTTACTAATCTTTCCATTATTTAAAGCATCGAATGTTAAATAGAGAGTCATCAATTTCGTAATTGATGCTGGATCTGATGACGTTTCTCCACGATAATCATAAAGTACTTGTCCGTTTTCATCGGTAATTGTCATTGCTTTAGGTTCATATTGTGAGCTTAAATTTAAACCTTGCTCATTTACATTTTGTATAGGGGATTGATGAACATCAGTTGCTTGAGCTATAGGACTACTCCCCATAATCAAAGTTGTTGCAATAAGACTTGTAGTTATGAATCCTAAACTAAATTTCTTCATTATTAAATTCTCCTCTTGTCTAAAATATATTCTGAAATTTACTATTCAATTCTGTCAGCAATAAATACACATACACATGTGTATTGTTATGTGCATGTGTATGTTCGTATTTATTCGTGATTAAAAGCTCAATAGAAATAATGAGACATCCCCATCATATATATGATAAATAATCGATTTCTTAGCGTCTATAAAAGTAGAACTCCCACTTAAATGAATTAGACTTACAAATAATTATTTCAACTCTTTTAGAATAGTTTTCTACTTTTTACCGGTTACATTATTCTTCCAAAATCTTTGGGCTATGTTGTATGACGCTACGACGTTGTCGTTTGGATGTTCATAACCACAAGATTGACAATGAAAGTGATTGTTTTTTGTCCTATTTTTCTTATTTGTATGGTTACATCTAGGACAAATTAAAGATGTAAACTGTTCATCTATCAGAACAATTTCATCATAGTCTTCAATCGCTTTATATAGACACTTGTGTGTCATCGCAAAAAATTTTCCATAGATTGAGTCTTGTTCGTTTATACTACTGCCTTTACCTATAATAAAAACACGTGGATGAGGATATAATTCTAATAATTCTTTGATAACGCCATTAATATGCTTTTTTAATCCTTTTAAAAACTTCCTTTCAATCTTTCCTGTATCCATGTTGCTATCTATTAAACGATTTTGATATTTAGTGATAATTCTTGAAACTTCTTTACTTTGATCTGTATAAATTTTTTTCATAGATAAATCAGATGCGCTTAAAAACTCACTAGTTCCTATATCAATTCCTACAATTGTCGCCCAATAGTCGAAATAAAAATGATATAATTTAAGTGCGGTGGACAGTTTCATTTCTCTGATATAGCTAATATCTTGTCTTAAACGTGATATTGTCTTTTGGTCTAGGCCAATATCACGTAGCTGTTCATCGCTTCCATGATTAATGACAAATTTTAACTTGTCATAATGTTTTTGTAGTAACATCTAAACAACTCTCTTTCTTTTTATGAAACTTTTATCTTTGATTTCTATTTCTCACACTATATTCATGTTGATTATTAATAGCGTCTTTGATATTTCTATATAACACACTCACGAAATTAATAATTCCGTCTTGTAAACGATCACTTAATTTGCGTATTGTTAATACTGTCTTAATTAATATCCAACTAAATACATACCATATTATTCTAATAATACTTACACCAATAAACCCAACCAGAAACCCTATAATGATTGCTAACATGTCAATACACCTCATTTTTTAACATATTTAATATATTTTACATCATAGAATATCATATATACTCATTTGCTTTTCCAAAATATTGACACTCTTAATATTTGTAATAACTTCATTTTTTTGTACACTTTTCTTTTCAATTTGCCACAATTTAATTGTACTCATATCTTTATACGGCTTCCCTAATACATCTTCTAAAAACCATTTAATATACTCTTTCAATTTAATTCCTCCAATTATACTATTTTTGAAAGTAGCTTATCTGAATTTGCTCATCATCTTATTCCTGATAATAATTAATGTATATTCTTTCAACCTCATCCTTTGTCTGAGTGAATAAAGAATTACATTCTTCTTTACTCAAACCATACATAACATCAATCATTGATATCATGTTTGCTTTACTCATAAGTAACTTTCTATATTTCGTCTATAATATAGACGATTAATAATGGTTTTTCTTCCTTATATAATTAGTATAATACTTCTCATCCTTTTCATCTATATTATAGATTATACATACAAAATCTACAATGTAGACGAAAAAAATTAGAAAGCCACTTTGAATTAGCTTTCCTGCCCTTTTAATTCTTTATTTAAATATTTCTCATAACGATCAGAATGATTGTTTTTAGCATAACTTTCAATGACCTCATCTAGCATATCGTAAGAGCTTGTTCTGTTTTCATCAGCTAAATCATTAAGTAATGCTCTAGTGCTTTTTTTAATAGCAACCGTTGTTCTATCTTTATAATAATCTGATGCTCTTTTTTTTTCATTTTCAATTTTAGTATTTTTTGATTTATTTAATTGCTGTTGTATATTATGAAATTTATCAAACTTTTCTTTACTCATTCATCACACCTCTATTCAGCTTCTAAAAATTTTTTAAAACTTTTCTGGTATTGATTATAAAATTCAATATGCTCCTTTCGTTGATTTTCTTTTAGTTTCATTAAATTATCTACTGACGTACGTTTTACTGTAGCTCTAATAAATAATTCTTTTTCTTTAAAAGAAGTTAAATAATTATCAAATTCTTCCAACTCTTGAACAAATCTTCTAGAGCTTTCCGTATTATGCTTTATACGATTTCCTACTAAATATAATTCAGCCGTTACATAAGATTGCATTGATATTGGATCAATAATCTCTTCGACACATTGAGAATAACGTTCTAACGTATTACCTTTCGTTTCGTCATTATTAGCACCCGGTACATCTGGACTTATAATTTTATCACTGACAGCTACAGCGTTTCGAGTTGCTGTTCTGAAATCTGGATGTGTGTCAATAATAATATAATCATACTGAGATATGTTTAGATTATCTTTTAAATTCATAGTAACCCAAGTTAATAATTTAGTATCTGTATTAGGTTGACTTATTACCCAATCTTCGGTTCTATCTAAATAATAATCTCCAGTTATTAAGTCTATGTTTTTTCGAACATTTTTAATTTCAACTTTTTCTCCAGTATATATTCCTTTTACTGTGTGCTGTTGCTTATCACAATCGAATAATTGAGATATACTACATTGGTGGTCTTGATCTATAACTAATACATAATTATCTCTTTCTGATAGATATGTAGCAAAATTATATGCAATTGATGTTTTACCAACACCACCTTTTGTAGATACAAACGAATATATTTCCATTATAAAGCCTCCTTTCTATTTATTTCATCTATAATGTAGACGAATATGTATATTCCTACCTTATCATAGTTAAAAGAAAAAATCTACTTCAATCGTCTACATTGCAAACGTATTTCAATATATTCGTCTATAATGTAGACGAATATATTGAAATATGATATTCTATGAACATAAAAGATAAAGGGAAATAGCAATTCTAGTTGCTTTATTAACTTAAATTTTATTTTTTTTATCAATGTTTTATGCTAAAGTGAATGTATAAACTTAAAAAGACAACTGCGGTAACAGTTGTCCTTAAAATTAAGTTATAGCTACAAAAGAAAGAAGCAAAAAGCTATAACTTATTAGCTAACAGCTAATAAGTAGAAAAACTATAATCTTTAAGCTAAGTTTTTGTCATTATTAATTTAGTTGTACTTGTATTATAATTGTTATTTTTAATATTCGCAAGTACGATTCACGACTTTTTACTATCAAAAAGGTTATATAGCTTCTTTCTCTAATCGTTATAAACTTTATGAAAGGAGCTTTTTTATGCCGATTAAATATTTCAAAAAGAAAGAACAATATCAAGAACGTTTCTATCAATTACCTAAAGTCTTTTTTACAAATGAAATTTACAAAAAACTATCTTTAGAAGCAAAAGTTGCTTATTCGATTTTGCGTGATCGCTTAGAATTATCCTTACAAAATGATTGGGTAGATAATGAGGAAAATATTTATTTTATTTATACCAATGAAAATTTGATGGAAATACTAAATCTAGGTAAAAATAAAGTAGTTAAAATTAAAAAAGAATTAGAAAGTGTTAATTTATTAAGACAAAAAAGATTAGGTTTGAATAAACCTAACATGCTATATTTAATTAAACCAGAAGTTACAGAAGATGATATCTATAAAATTCAAACTGAAGAAAAGACGAATAAATCCACTGATGACAAGGAAGTTTACAAAACAAACTTCCGGAAGTTTACAAAACAAACTTCCGGAAGTTTACAAAACAAACTTCCGGAAGTTTGTGAGACAAACTCTAATGATACTGAGTTTAATGATACTGAGTTTAATGATACTGAGTTTAATGATACGAATGATATGAATGATATACATAATATCAAAAGTAAGTCCAACACTGTATTCCATCCAAATCATTCAAATCATCAATCTCAAACATCTGATACTTTATCTAAACAAGAAGAAGCACGTTATGAATTACAAGAGTTCCCTGAACACCTAGCTAAGTATTTAATGAATTACTCTTTATCAGAAATTCAAATTATTAAAAGTATTATCTTAAAAGCAAAACGTTCGTTTCATGATGAACGTGCTGATGAAATTGTTATGCCTTATACACTTGAAGATATTGAAGATAAACTTATTGATGTACTAAAACGTTTTAGAATTATCATAAAGAAAAAGAATGAATCTGTTCAATCTATGCAAAGTTATTTAATGCGTTGTATTAAATCTGAATTTGAAGAAATACATGTTCTTACTAAACGTCAACAAAATATGCCTAAATACAATATTTTTAATACGTAAACTAAGATTCAGTGTACCACTTAAAAAAGAGCATAAAATTTTAAATTTAGATGCTGCTGAAGATGATAATTTAATTCAAGCAACAATTTGGAATATTAGCCAAGGAAATTTTATTAAAATTGATTTGTTTCCATATAGTATCAAGACAAGAAGAAACTCGTTTTATTTGTTTTAAAATGGCCCATCCTAGTTTGATAATATTAAGAAAAAAGGAGTAATAAAAATGAATATTATAGTCTATTGTGGAGCAAGCAAAGGAAACAAAAAAGCATATGAAAATAGTGCAATTCAATTAGGAGAATGGATAGCCAAAAATAATCATACTTTAGTTTTTGGTGGCGGAAATTCAGGACTAATGGGAACAATTGCAAATACTGTAATACATAATAACGGGAAAACAATTGGTGTAATGCCTACGTTCTTACAACAAAGAGAACTAGCACATGACAAATTAGACGAACTAATAATTGTAGAAAGTATGTCCGAAAGGAAAGAAGTTATTTTGGAAAAAGGAGATGTATGTATAGCACTTCCAGGTGGACCCGGAACTCTAGAAGAAATAACTGAAGTTGTATCATGGTCAAGAATTGGACAAAATAGCAATCCATGTATCTTTTTCAATACAAATAATTATTACTCTCTTATCGAAAAATTCTACGATCAAATGGTTTCAAATGAATTTTTAACTCAAGAAGATAGAAATAAGATACTATTTTCAAAATCTCTCAAAGAAATCGAAGAATTTATACAAAACTACAAAGCACCAAAAGTGAGAACTTATTAAACAAAGTCATTTTATTGATGTTGAGAGGAACACTTAACTAAACTTGAAGACGAATGTCTTCATAGCGTGAGCTATTAAGCCAACGATTCGACAATTTTAGGGATTGTTAAGTGTTCGAAGGCTCAACATCAATAAATTTTCTCGGCATAAATGCATGTGGTATGCTCAATACAGTGCTCATTTTTAATTGCACAGTATGATAGCTATTCTCCAGACCACTCATTTTTGAGTGGTTCTTTTATTTTGCATTTTAAGCCCTTTCTAGGACATTTTATTATTCCACGTATAAAAAGTACCTAAAAACTTTTTTCGTTCAACAAAGAAGCTATAAATCGTTTTGAAATTTATTTCTCAAAACTTTTAAAAGACCAAATGTAATTTTTATATTGATTACTCCTGTTTAATAAAAAACTAAAACTCAAAAAATGGTGTATAATGTAACTTTAGTATTCTAAAGAGCATAAGAGAAATCCTGAACAAAAATGACTCCATACGGGAGCCATTTGGTAACTATTTTTATAAAACTTCTAAAAATATATTATAAACTAACATCATACTTCTTTGTTAATCTCATTTATCATTTGATGATTAATACTTTGTTTTTCTTGTTCAGTTAAATCATAAATTTCACTTGCTAAATATTCTTTTTGATTCCACATATAAAAAATTTGATATACATATTCTGTTGGATCAATCTCTTTAAGATAATCTAAAACGCCATATTTCAATTTTTTACGTGCTTCTTTAAACAACCCAGAATAAACAAGTACCTGTTTTCCTTTCAAAGATTTATAATACATATCAAACACTTTTTGATTCGATAGATAATCGCTATCTTTCCCCGTATATTTCGCCATCTCATACAATTCTTTTTGATTGTTCTGTTTTACACGTTGAACATGAACCTGTGTAATATCTGGATTTCCTGTTACATCACGCCATAAGTTTAGCCACTCTTTTTGACTAATATATGTTTTAGTATCTTTAAAGTACGAACGATTGACTGCAATCAAGACGTGAAAATGAGGATGATAATCATCCCGTTCTGCATTATATGTTACTTCTAATTTCCGAACATAACCTTTAGCAATAGAATTAACTTTTTTACGTTTAAACATCTTTTGAAATGCGTAATTATAATTTTGTATTTTATCTTCTAAATGCCTATCTGTTACATTTGGGATCGTAAGTGTTAAAAATATTCAAGCGTTGTATTTTATAGCCACTTCGTTCTAAAAATACCGGCTTGATGGGGATATCCCCATCCCCCTTATGTTTTTGTTTACACAAAAAATGAGTGGCTTAAATGCTAGCCACTCTTAGTTCAAAATCATAAAACCATGCAACCAAACATGTGGTTGCTATATACTTATAAATCTTCATCGCTCCATCCAAAAATACCATCTTTAACTTTTATTGTACTCTTTCCTTTCCAAAGAGTAGTGACTTCATAATAAAATACTCCACCACTTTCTCGAATGAATTTAATATCATTTCCATATTTGTTTATTACATAACGATCTGCGTCAGTTATTTTAGCTGCTGGTTCATTATTAGTATTTAGACGTACTTTTAAATAAAAAAATAATAATTCTTTGTTTTATTAATAAAATATTATAATAAATAGACTTTATAGTGATTTTTAGGATGCTGTGAAAAGCTCTCATTTGCGTTGAAACAAATTTTATTAAACCAAATTATTATCGTGTTTAATTCTGTAAATCGTCTGTCTTGTTATATTCACTTCTTTCGCAATTTTACTACTTGATTGGCCTTCTTCTAACATTTCTACAACTCTATGATAAATAACACGTTTCTGTGGGTCTTTAGCATTCGCTGAATAAAGTAACGGACGCCTTTTATACACACCTTTTTCTTTCGCTACTTTAATTCCTTGTGCTTGTCGACGTTTACTTTCATTTCGTTCTTGTTCTGAAACCATTGCTAATATTTGAATTATTAGATCTTTCATAAATTTATCTAATAATGGATTGCCGATCACTTCATTCATCATAGGTAAACTAGTAATCATCAATTGAACTTCTTTATCCTTTAAATAATTAACTGTGTTAATCACTTCATCATAATTACGACCTAAGCGATCAATCGATTATACTACAAATCTATCGTCCATTCTCACAAAGTTAAGTGCTTCTTGAAATACGGGTCTATTTTCTACTGACTTTCCCGATTGTTTCTCTGTAAATATTTTCTCTACGCCAAATGTTTTCAAATTATCTAGCTGTCTCTCTAAATTCTGATCTATCGAAGATACTCTTGCATAACCTATAATCATTCATTTTCACTCCACAATTAATACACACCCTAATCATACTTTTTAGTTACTATAAATTCAATAACCACATCTGTATGATTAGGGTGTATCCTGTCTAATTTTTATCTTTCTTAAAATTTAGTAATATTATTTATCTTTATTTTCTTGGTTATTTAACTTATTGAGATAACGATAGATTGTGGTACGTGAAACTTTCCATTGTTCTGCAATAGTTTTAATTGGTGTTCCATTATCATAAAGTGTTTTGAGTAATTTTAAATCTTGTTTATTTAATTTTTCGGGTCGACCTCCATAGCGTCCTCTAGCACGAGCTGCAATTCGCCCAGCTGAAGAACGTTCTAAAATTAAATTACGTTCAAACTCTGCAAATGCTGCGAATAAATGAAATAACAATTGTCCTGTAGAACTTGATTTATCCATTGTTATATTTTCTTCTAAACTATGAAAACTCACGCCTCGATTATTAAGTTCATTAACTAATGTGATTAAATCTTCCATGTTACGTCCTAATCTATCTAGTCTCCAAACAACAATCGTATCTCCTGACCTCGCAAATTCAATAGCTTTATCTAAACCAGGACGTTTACTTTTTGATCCACTTATATGATCGCTAAATATCTTTTCACAACCATATTGATTTAATCGATCTTCCTGCAAATTCAAATTTTGTAAACCAGTTGAGACTCTTGCATAACCTATTTTCAAAATACAAACCTCCTATGTACATTTTCATTGTACCATAACTTAATTCTAACCCTATTTATGAACATAGATTTTCTGTTGGGTTATTGAACACTAAAATATGTATACTAGCTATATATCTAGATATAAAAAGAGAGTGTACAGAAAATGGTTATTTTCTGTACACTCTCTTTTTATATTATATATCTACACTTATATTTTTTTTCGAACAACAAAGAAACACAAGTAACTATTGGTCTGAGTCTCACACTATTTTTATTAAGGCAATCGTTTATGTCGTAATTATGATGAAGTGATTAAAACAGCTAATTATTTAAATGGGAAAGAATATTAATGTATTTTAAACTTCCTTCTTGGGCTATTGTTTTGATTGGTATTATTTTAGGTATTCTATTTTATTAATATAAATAATAATTAAAATACTCATACTCTATATACATTCCCCTTATTTAACAACTAAGGGGAGTGTATTATTTATCTAAATGTCTGTATAATGTGGCTCTACTTATATTGGTTTTTTCTTTTATCTCATCTAATGTATATTTCTTACTCATATACATTTCTATAGCATCTCTTAAATTTTTATCATCACGTTTAGGTCTACCAAGACGTTTACCTTCTCTTGTATAATTCTCTAACCCCATACGTGTTCTAAATTTTACAATGTCGCTTTGAAAATCAGTAATCTCATGTAATGTTTTTATAAAATTTTCATTGGTATCTGCAATGAGATTTTTATTTAAATTAATTATATATAGTGAAATTCCTTTGGCAGAAAGTAAATCTAGTATATCTACTAAGTGTTTTGTAGAATCTGCAATAATACACAAATCTGTAATATACAATGTATCACCAAAAACTAATTTTGAATTTAATAATGTATTTAGTTCGTTTCTTTTTTTATTATTAGCATGCGTCTCTTTTAGAATATTTTTTGTATATATTTCTATTTTCTTTGCTTGTTCAGTAACAGTGTCATTTATTGTTACAGGTCTAATGTAGCCGTATTTCATTTTATTACACCACCTTACATAAAAAAGTATAACACATAGTTTCGTTAAGGGGTATACATATGAAACTTTTATGTTATACTTTACAGTATAATTAATATAAAGGAGAGAAAGCGATGGTTGAAAAATTAAAATCTGAATGGTTCAATCAGCCTAGAAAGAATATACTTGCTGGGATCGTTGTAGCACTAGCATTAATACCAGAAGCAATTGCGTTTTCAATTATTGCTGGTGTGGATCCGATGGTGGGATTGTATGCAGCATTTATCATTGCTACTGTTACTGCCATAGTGGGTGGTAGACCTGCAATGATTTCTGGCGCCACCGGGGCTGTGGCGCTTTTAGTCACACCTTTAGTTAAAGAACATGGTGTTGAATATCTTTTTGCTGCTACGATATTGATGGGGTTAATACAATTACTTTTAGGAATACTTAAAGTCGGTCGTTTAATGAAATTTATTCCCCGTCCAGTTATGATTGGATTTGTTAATGCATTGGGTATTATGATTTTTATGTCTCAAATAGAGCATATTTTTAATATATCTATAGCAACTTATATATACGTTATTATAACTTTACTAATTGTATATGTTATTCCTAGATTTTATAAAGCTATACCTGCCCCATTAATAGCTATAATTGTTTTAACAGCATTGTATATGTATACAGGATCTGACGTAAGAACTGTAGGTGATTTAGGTAATATTAAGCAAACTTTGCCTCATTTCTTAATCCCTAACATTCCTTTTAATTTAGAAACACTTCAAATTATTTTCCCATATTCATTATCAATGGCTATTGTGGGTCTAGTAGAAAGCCTACTTACAGCTAAAATTGTAGATGATGCAACTGATACACACAGTAGTAAAAACAAAGAATCAAGAGGTCAAGGGATTGCTAATATTATTACTGGTTTCTTTGGCGGTATGGGAGGTTGTGCCATGATTGGACAATCAGTAATCAATGTTAAGTCAGGTGCAAATAGTAGATTGTCTACATTTACAGCAGGTATTGTACTTATGTTTATGATTATTGTTCTCGGTGGTGTAGTCGTTCAAATCCCGATGCCAATTCTTGCAGGGATAATGGTTATGGTTTCTATCGGGACTGTTGATTGGAATTCATTTAAGTATATAAAAAAAGCACCTAAAACAGATGCATTCGTTATGGTTTTAACGGTTATTATTGTATTAATAACACATAACTTAGCTATCGGTGTAGTTGTAGGTGTTGTTTTCAGTGCTATATTCTTTGCGACTAAAATTTCTAAAGTTGAAGTTATTTATAAAGAGTTAGGTAAGCAGCATCGTTTTTCTTTTAAAGGTCAGATATTCTTTGTATCAATTGATTCTATGATGGAGAAAATTGATTTTAATATTGAAGATAGTGTCATAGTGTTGAATTTTGATCACGCTCACCTATGGGATGATTCAGCAGTAAATGCCATTGATACGATTGTTAGGAAATTTGAAGAGAAAAACAATATTGTGTATGTTGAAAAATTAAACGCAGATAGCCGAAAAATTATTTCAGAACTAAGTTATTTAAATGAAACTCATTTAAATTAAGGAGTGTTTTTTATGTATAATTCAATTTTGCTTGCAGCAGATGGTTCAAAAAATAGTATACGTGCAGCCCAAGAGTTACTAAATTTTATAGGTGATTATACAATTGTCACAATACTTACGGTTGTAGATATTGAAGAATCAAAAACAGATGTTTTACATGATCACCAAGGAACTAATCTAACTCAAAAAAGGGAAAGTAAATTACAATCTATTAAAGATTTATTTACAGAACACAATGTGAATTACAAAATTAAAATTGTTCACGGTACTCCAACAGATAAAGTGGTTGAAGTTTCAAATAGTGGTGAATATCAAGCTATCATTTTAGGTACACGTGGCTTAAACAGTTTTCAAAAAATGGTTCTTGGTAGTGTAAGTCATAAAGTTGCTAAACGTTCTCAAATACCTGTAATTATTGTTAAATAATTAAAACTCTTCTATATTTTATAGAAGAAGTTTAATAATTTTATAAACCAAAACTGACATATATATCTATATACAAAAAAGAGAGTCCGAGAAATAAAGTTTCTGGACTCTTTATATTTATTATATAAATAATCCTAATTCATTCAGTAAAGTAATAAATGTGATAATTACAAAATCTTATATGTGTGATTAGAGTGTAGGCTAATTATACAATATATATTAAAATCCTAAATCCTTGATAGTAGTAAATTTTATTTTTTTGCTAAAAGAATATCTACGTATTAAATCATTATCACATGGTTCACCATTGTATTGTGTGATATTCCATTGGATTGGTTCTAATAACCGTTCAATATACTCAAAATACTCTTTATCAATTTCACCCATTTGATGCCCTAATACATATACAATATATTCATCCTTTGTATTAAAACTAGATAGAAAATCTTTTAATTCCTCATATTGATATTGTTTTTTATTGTTTTTGTAAAAATCATATATAGCTTCGCCTTGTTCATGAATATAATAATCATAATCTTGAGATTGGTCCGTATATAAAGCATTTATCATAAAATTTTTATCCTCTTCTGATAAAGTAGAATCCTTATTTATTTCTTCTATTTTTTTTTCTAATTCAATCTCTAGTGACCTTATAGACTCAGGGTCGTGCTTAAAAAAAACGCTTGATTTTTTAAATTCCTCGGAATCATTCTTAAATCCAAAAATTAAATTATTAGAATCGTATCTTCCATGAATATAAAATGGTAGATATTCATATAGTATTTCAACTGTGGGCGTATAATTAAAATTAATTACAATATCATTATTATTAAATATTGAATCATCAACTAAATCCTTATTTTTAAGTACTGCCACAGCATTCTCAACCATGTCTTCTAGAGCAGACTTACGTATCTGTGTTAATTCCGAAAGAAATTCTTCCATTTGCCAAATAACTCCGTCTCTGTCACTTTCCCTATCTGACATATAATCTGGTCCTTCTATATATTCAGATGCTATATCGTCTACATCTAAGTTAGATAAATCCTCTTCAAAATCTGTCCAATAGACTCCAAAATTCTGATAGTGTCCATATTTATCCTTCTTTGCTATAATGTTTTGAAAATGTTGTAATGATGTTGGTAGTTGATGATGCAAATCAAATCCATTGCCTAAAATATATATATTTCTTTTCATTATTTAGTACCTCCTTTTAATACACTCAGTTGTTATAAAATCTGTTTAATCAATTACCGTATCTTCACGATGGTCTACATAATCTCATTCAATTGTTTGAGCAATGTAGAAGTGGTTACATCCTTGTTTATCGCTATCTTGATAGAATACTCAAATCCTTATATCTCTTGCGTCTATTACTGTTCCCCAATCTGAGATTTCAAATTCATCTTGTAAGTGATTTGAAATGGCATAATCACGACTTCTACTTAACATGACATTTTTAACATTAGCTTCAACAACCACACCAGCTCTTTTAACCATACTTGTCTTTCTAATTTTAATGTTGTGTTTACTTGCTTGATTTCTTCCAACTTTGAGACAAAATAGAAGTGTATTCTTGAACCTAACGGCAGATCAATGAATAATGAATTTTGTATAATCCCATCCTTCTACTATCTTCTCATTTGGTTATTTCTCTCTTGTTTCTTCTTTTTCTTATGATTAATATTATTTTGTTTTTCTGTTTCATTCGCATAATACATAAGGAAGTCACTGACATTTATCGTTGGTAAATTAATATAACTAGATTGTTCATATTCATGTTCAAGATGATTGTAATCATCATTTCTATCCACTTGATTAATATGTTTTTCAATAACTTCTTCTTGATCGATATGATTATGTTTCTCAAGTTTAATGAGTAATTGAACTTTCTCATTAGTTGTTTGATCTTTGACTTTTTCAAAGTTTTTATCGCCTATATCTTTTCTTAAATCATTATTAATATGTGCTTTATAACTTTCAATTTCCTTTTCTTTTTCCTTAATAAATTGCAACTCAACGTTATATTCAAAGCTATCTTTTTCTAGTTTTTTAAGATTTCTTTCACTAAAGAAAATATGGTTCTGTTGCAAAGTTGAATTTATAATATAATTTTAACAAAAAGGAGTCTTCTGTATGAACTATTTCAGATATAAACAATTTAACAAGGATGTTATCACTGTAGCCGTTGGCTACTATCTAAGATATGCATTGAGTTATCGTGATATATCTGAAATATTAAGGGAACGTGGTGTAAACGTTCATCATTCAACGGTCTACCGTTGGGTTCAAGAATATGCCCCAATTTTATATCAAATTTGGAAGAAAAAGCATAAAAAAGCTTATTACAAATGGCGTATTGATGAGACGTACATCAAAATAAAAGGAAAATGGAGCTATTTATATCGTGCCATTGATGCAGAGGGACATACATTAGATATTTGGTTGCGTAAGCAACGAGATAATCATTCAGCATATGCGTTTATCAAACGTCTCATTAAACAATTTGGTAAACCTCAAAAGGTAATTACAGATCAGGCACCTTCAACGAAGGTAGCAATGGCTAAAGTCATTAAAGCTTTTAAACTTAAACCTGACTGTCATTGTACATCGAAATATCTGAATAACCTCATTGAGCAAGATCACCGTCATATTAAAGTAAGAAAGACAAGGTATCAAAGTATCAATACAGCAAAGAATACTTTAAAAGGTATTGAATGTATTTACGCTCTATATAAAAAGAACCGCAGGTCTCTTCAGATCTACGGATTTTCCCCATGCCACGAAATTAGCATCATGCTAGCAAGTTAAGCGAACACTGACATGATATATTAGTGGTTAGCTATAATTTTTACTTTGCAACAGAACCAGAATATTTCTAATTGCTCAGCATACGACGATTTCATTATATAACACTATTGTTTAAAGAAAAGTACTGTAATTAAAAAGAAAAGAACTTTAAATAGACTTTACATTTTATAATGTAAAATTGAAATAAATGATATCGTTTTTTCACTTGCATTTAAATATTCGTGATGTAAATGAGAATTAAATTTAATTGCTTGGTCTTGCGATAAAGAATATTTATTATTTTCAATAATCATATTTACTACTCCCTTTGTAACCATTAAAAATATTGTTGATTCTTGATGATGTGCTTCAGGTTTTAAAGAACTGTAGGGTTTTAATTCAGTTTGGAAAACTTCAAAAGGTTGGTCTGTTTGATATAAAAAATAAGGATAGCTGACAGATCTTTTTTCATTATCATAAATAGCTTGAATTTCAGATTTATCAATCACTTCTACACCTTTATGGGGTGATGAAATAAGTTTACTTAGAGGGATTTTTAAGCCGCTAGATATACGCCATAAAATAGTTATAGAAGGACTGGATTTTTCTGTTTCTATTTGATTAAGCATGGTTTTGCTCACACCTGTAAGATAAGATAATTGTTGCAAAGTAAGTCTTTCTTCTTTTCTATACTTTTTAATGTTATTAGCTACTACATGTTTAATATCTTCCATATTTGCATCTCCAAATTTCGATATTTGTAATTTGTTTAATTTTAACACGCATACTTTATAGTTGTATAAAATTCCTTTAAAGTGTTATTTGAAGGAGGATAACTCATGAAAATTAAACAAAAAAAAATAATACTTATTTTAGGTATTTTGCTAATTGGTTCAAATTTACGTGCTCCTATAACATCAATAGGTGTAGCTATTCCTTATATTAAGTCTGATTTAAATTTATCCAATGGTTTGATTAGCTTATTAACTATAATGCCATTATTAGCCTTTGCAATTGCTTCACTATTTGCAGCTAAATCCGGAAACTCCTTTGGCTTAGAGCGTACTATTTTTTGTGCCTTAATTCTTATTTGTTTAGGATTACTCACGCGTTCAATTGCTAATATATATATTTTACTAATTGGTACACTAATGATTGGTATAGGTAACGCTTATGGTAATGTACTTACGCCTGCAGTAATAAAGGGGCGTTTCCCTAGGCGAATAGGAATTATGACCGGTCTCTATACGGTTATTATGAATTTGTGTGGGGCTCTTTCTTCATTTATCACCGCACCATTGCTCTCGCATTGGCATTATAGTATTGTTATAAATCTTATCTTCATAGTGAGTATTAGTACTTTGATAGTATGGATTTTTCAGATAAATCATGACCAACTTAAAGTTAGAGGTATGGAAAAATTTACTACAAATGTATGGAAATCTAAAGTGGCGTGGCGTATTACAATATTCATTGGAAGTCAATCTCTTATTTTTTATTCCTTTCTTAATTGGTTGCCTGAGTATTTAAAAGCTAAGCAAGTCAGTTTAAATACTTCTGGAACCTACTTAACTATTTTACAGCTTTGTTTAATTCCGATGACTTTTATTATTCCAATTATAGTTGAACGTATGAAACAACAACAATGGGTGGTATTTTCATCGGGTTTATTATTTTTTATAGGAACTATTTTAATATTAATTGATACGCATATTGTCATTCTAGGAGTCATTCTTGTTGGTATTGCTAGTGGTATTTCTTTTGGAGTTGTTAATACATTTTTTTCACTTAAAACAGAGAGTAGTATGACAGCAGCTAAATTATCAGGAATGTCACAATCCTTAGGTTATCTTATTGCTGCTATTGGTCCTTTGTTTTTTGGTCTTTTACACGATTTAACTCACTCGTGGTTCAATTCTTTCCTTCTATTATTAGTTACAGGTATTATTATGATGATATTTTGTACACCAGCAGGCAAACCACTAACAATAGAGAAAGAGTTGAACTTTAAAGATAAACAAGTACATAATGCATAACTTATACAATTCCACTACCTATAATAGTTAATTATGTAAAGAAAATAGGCCGAAATCTCGGCTTGTTTTTTTGCTTTTAGAAACGAGCTTCTTCTTGTCTTGAGAGCAGACAGAAAGTTCTAGGTATTAAACTATAAATTGGATTTATAATACTTTGAAATCCCCCTTTAAAATTGAAATTAAGATCATTAGATTATTGCGAGTAATTTTACTTTCAGTATGAAAGCTTTTTGGATGTCCAATTTGTCTATAGGCACTACATAAAAAGAAACCATAATTAAACAGAGTTTAACTATGATAGTCACGAAAAAATAGTTGGTGTTTTAAATTTAGAAGTTGATAAAGCATTAACTTTAGATAAACTTTTTGTAATGTTTTTGTAATAACGGATGATTTTTTGTAATATATTTGTAATAATGATAGATGAATTATAAATATTTAGGAGGTTTTTTTATGAAGAAATTTTCAAAAATTGTTCTAGCTAGTGGTATTGTTTTGGGTTTCTCTGTAACGCCCGAACTATTTAATGCAACGCAAGCACAGGCGCAAGAGTCTATTGAACCTCATTATAATTATGATGGTTATACTGCGTATCAAAGTGGATTTATATTAGACAAAAATTTCAAAGAGTCATTGAAATACGATAATTTTACTATCAACGGCTATCAAATATCGAAGAATCCAACTGGTGACAATCGAATAAATTTATACGATCAAACACTTTATGGTGTATCTGAGAATAAAGCTAATGGTGTTTTCTTCTCTCTCGATGGAAAATCTATTAATAAAAATACTTTAATTCAAAATTATGGTCAACCAAATTCTTACTCTCCGACTTCAGCATGGGGTGAAGAATATATGTACAAAATTGGTAATAAAGATGTCAGATTTTATATTTACAATGGCTATGTGATTAAATGTCAAATTATAAGTGAATAAGACATTTTAGGTATAAAACATGAGGTAAGTTGCAAGTTTGCTTACTTCATGTTTTCTTTATATTATGTGTTATAGGTAGTAAAAATGTATAAAATATACAATTTTACTACCTATAACAATTTATTATGTTAACTACACAAAAAGGCTTAAACGTTGATTTAACAGCGTTTAAGCCTTTGTCTTGTGATTATCGTTTATTCAGGTTTTATACATGCCCTTAACCACGCGTTTTCATGCATTTTCATTTTGGGAAACTTTGTATCTTTATTCAAAATTTTAAATGACAAAACAGCGGTTTAAATTTATTTATTTGATTAGTTATCTGAAATTTTTCATTTATTTTATTTGTTATATAAAGAATAATACCAAAGAAGTATATTAATTAAGTTTCTGTTATAATACTTAGGTCGTCTTACTTCCGGCGATAGATTCGGCGGAAGGAGGTGAAATCATGAGTTTAATATTTGTTTGTATAATAGCACCTATTATAGTAGAGTGCTGTGTTGCGATTTTCACGTTTTGGCTAAACAACCGCAATAAATAAGGCGACATAGCCTCACCACTAAAGAACCCCAACCTACTGGCATAGGTTGGGGTTCGGTGATACATGAGTTCAATATTTGTTAATTTCAGTATATCTTGCATGAAGAGATTTGTAAAATTAAATAGATATTCGAATGAACTAATTATGTAATCGTCGACAATGTTTCATACTAAATTTGTGACTTAGTCTTTTTATCATTCATCGCTTAAAATTATACTTCATATCATTAAAAGGCCAAAATCTTAAAATAACTTTTCCTACGATTTGTTTTTTAGATATTAACCCCACCTCAGAATATCTACTATCAATACTGTTTGTCCTATTGTCTCCGAGAACTAAATACTTATCTTTAGGTATTATCATTTTATTTTTAGATCCTTTTATATTTGATACATTAAAATCTTCTGTTAAATTTTCACTGGAGTTATTCATTTTTTTATTATAGTCAAGGTAAGGTTCTTTGATATAATTTTTATTGATATATAACTTGTCATTTTTATATTCAATTTGATCTCCTGGTTTACCAATCAATCGTTTTATAAAGTCATTATTGCTATTTTGATGAAATATAATAACATCTCCAGATTTTAAGTGATTTAATGATTTGGACATTTTGCTGACTACTACTTTATCTTTATTGTTAAACGTTGGATACATTGATAATCCTGATACAGTATAAGGTTTAAATAAAAAAGTATTTACTAAAAATAATAGTAATATAGCTACTATTATGGCTATTAACCATTCCTTAAATTCTTTTTTCATTACATAATTTCCTTTTTAGATTTTATAAATTTTATCCTATTTTAGGATATCACTTATATTTTTAATATCCTATCAAAAGTAGTTCATTATTTATGATGTCTTTTCTTTATTGAAATAATAAAATTTACTATCAAGAACAGAATGAACTCGTTTCAAAAAAGGCAAAAATTTCCAGCGTTAAATATTTTTTGAGTGAGTTAAATATAAATAAGTGTTAAAGTGAAAACATATAATTGTCCCTAACTAACATTAATTTTTTTAACGTAAGTAACTCCTTAACGATTTCAATGCCACTCAAATTGTTGAGTGGCTATTTTTAATGCTTTATTCAAATTATAGTAGGATGCAGTGTTGCGGTTTTCATGTTTTGGCTAAACAACCGCAATAAATAAGTCAAGATAGCCTTACCACTAAAGAACCCCAACCTATGTCAGTAGGTTGGGGTTCGGTGATATATGAGTTCAATATTTATTAGTTTCAGTATATACTGTAGTCTCTTCACTTGCAATAAAATTACAAGTTTTACTCATAAAATTCTGTATTTTCTTTACAATAGTGAATTAGTCATTTTTTATCATACTTTTTCTTTTTTAGTGATAAGAAAAATCCCATTATTAAAGGAAATAAAAGCAAAATATAGATGTAGCTCATTTAAATTATTAATCCTCTCATTTTTTCTAATTGACGTTGAAATACCTCTCGATATAGTTTTAATTGTGCATCATCATCATTTAATTCTTGAAATTTTTAAGTTTTTAAAACATCTGGGAAAACTATGTATATAATCTAAATACGGAAAATCAAACATTAGCTTTAAAATAAAAATGGTAATAAATTATTTATTATATGAATTATGATCGTTATTTCTAATCTTTTAGTTTTATAATAAGTCATTGAAAAAATAATAGCTGGTATACTATAAATTATGTAATCTGTTACGCTTGATGGACCATGAGCAAGCGTAAATAAAATTATAGATACTATTACACCTAACCATTGCTTTTTTTGAAACATGACTTTGATTAAAATTCCTCTGAAGATGCATTCTTCTATTATTGGTACAAAAATAGCTAATGTAATTATTGCAATAATTACATTAGAATGACTAACTAGTTCATTTAAACTTTGTTGATTGTTGGGAGTAGGAATAAATTTGATTAGTGAATAATTTAATACTTCGAGGATTATAATGCTAAGTATAGTAATAATTATTTCTTTTTTATTTAAGACTTTGAAAGTAAATAAATTAAACTTAAAAAATTTGCATAATCCTAGAGCTAGCAAAAAACAAATTATGCCTATTACATAATATGTGTTTATATTTAGGCTTGTCAGAAAAAGCGTTTCACAGCTAAAGAATACTATAATCATAAATATTGATTGCATTATTAGAGTAATTTGAGATTTTTCTTCTAAACTTTTCATCACTTCACTCCTTTTTTATATTTTTGAAATGAGCTTTTTCGTGTTTTAATTTAATTTAGCATAGTCAATATCACAATTTAAACCATTCTTATCAAATACACACATTACATTGCTCAGCGTAATTAATCGTCCGTGATGTTAATTTGTTAGCACTTAATTTAGTTATTGCCATATTTAAAGTTTCATCAGATTGTTGTAGCTTTAAATATTCGAAATCACTCATACGAAAGCTAATTTGTTTCATCACTTTACAGCTAAGTTTATGATTTTACCTAGCAGTTTCGTCGCTAATCATTTAAATTATAAACCTAAGCAACTAAAAATGTTTTTGCTATAATTATTAAATCCAAATGAAAAATAAAATTAACTTTGCAATAGAGCCTTAATCTTTGAACGATATTTTAAATTTAATAACAGTTTGATTAGTGTTTATTTTGGTATGATTTCTAACTTATAAATAAAAAGAAAGATTTTAATGAACCAAATAAATTTATTTACTTGAACCCATATATAACAAGGAGCTAATAAAGATAATAAATCGCAAGTCAAAAGATACAAGTGATATACCTATGATATATATTATCGTTTAGAAGATGCTAAATTTGAAAGTGACAGATTTTTTAAACACTTGAAATTACGTAAACTTATCTAATGATATCAATTAAAATTGAATTTGAAGAAATATATGCTTTAAATATGTATCGTCAAAATAATATATCTAATAAATAAATGAAATGTATATACAAAGAACAAGAAATATTGGGATATATCATTTTATTAGGAACAAATTGATTTTTATATTGCATTTGAATGTAAAAATTGGACATATAGAAAATTTTATTAAAAATAATAAAAACCACTCAATTATTTGAGTGGTTAGACAAAAACAAGAATCGGTTTTTGGCAAAGAAATAAACTTTATCATACTCAACAAAGAGCTTCTATATGTAAGATAACATATTTCAATGTTTGATACACTTCATTATTCATATGATCAAAACAGGAAGAAACTTATTTCTAAAACAAGAAATCTCATTTTTAAATATTTTTTGAATGAAATAAAAATATATAAGTGTTAAAATAAGATTACAATATTGTCCCAATTACCATTAAGTCTTTTAACATGAAATGAATCTTCTCCTAAACTATGGTCGCTCAACAAATTGAGTGGCCATTTTTAATCACATAACGTTATGACTGTTCTCTAACTACTTAATTTTGAATAGTTTCTTTTGTAAGTTCTTTCTAGAACTTTCAACTAAAAATTGAAGCTTGAAAAATCGATATACGGTATATAATGTAATTTCAGTTTTTTAAGAGTATAAGAGGAATCCTTCACAAAAATAACTTCATTCTATAGATATTTTTCAAAGTGCCAAATCTTTACCAATTTCTAAAATTTGCTCATAATCTTCTGTTAAATAATCAGATAATTTTACGGAATGCTTTAATTTCTATTTGATTGCAGCTTGTATATCTTAATCACCTTTTTATTCAGATTAACTTCTTTGATACTTGCGACAAGCCTATAATCAACTTGAAGTGTTTTGCCACAAATTAAAAGATTGCTCAAAAGTGACAGGTTTTAAATAGTTTTCTAATATTAAAAAAATAGATAATTAAATTAAATCAATTAAGTCTTTTTAATAAAAATCTTTAAGTATTTATAGACAAATATGTGTTATCATTAATACATAGATATACTATTTTAAAGTAGTTGTTTTTCTAAAATTTAATTTTTCATACCTTTCTACTAGTAAAACCACTCATATTCACGAGTGGTTTTGTTATTGTTATATTATAAAAAATAAAAGCGAAGTAATAAAAATGAGTGCTTTAATTTAATTATGGTTTGCTGTGAAACAAGAAAAGGAAACCAATAAGAATTAGAAATAGTACTTATTTCTAATTAAGTAATTCTTGGTAGTTTCGCGATATTATCTTTGATACACTTAAATTACTATTTGATGTTAAATAGTGTGTCATAATTATCTCCCAAATTCTTATTGAGTAAAATCAAACTATAACAAAGCTAAATGAGAACATCTCATTTAGCTTTGTTATAGTTTGAATACTTATTTAATATGAGAATGCGTTTTTCTGTATTATTAATATAAAAGAATCATGTCTAATTAATTTTTAAGAGAATATCAATACTATCAAAAGAAAAGTAAAATATAGATGTAGCTCATTTAAATCGCTATTCCTTCCATTTTTCTTCTAATTGACGTTGAAATGCCTCTCGATCCTGCTTTAATTTTAAATCTTCATTATGCATCTCTTGAGATTGTGTATATATTTTTTCATCTAACCATTTTAGCGTTTTTTCAAGACTCATATAACGATTAGATATAACATGATCTTGTTTTTGAAGTTGTCGCTTGCTATGGATACGTTTTTCAGGATCAAATGTAAATTCTATCCACTCAATTTTGCGTCCTTTCTTAGCTTTAATTTTATTGATATGAAGATTTTTGAAAATAAAGTTTAGTTCATTAATAATAGGAGTTAAAACCTTTTGATTAATATGTGTCATTCGATAACTACTAGGAATATCTAAACGTTCTCTAAAGTCATTAATTTGTATTTTAAAATAACCTGTATGTTTATATTGTTTTAAAAGCCTAAACATATTTTTAGAATATGTAGATTTAAGATGTGTCATTTCCTTTAACTCAAATTTAGTGAAATCTTTTGTTATTTCATTTAAAACGTGCTTGAGCTTGGGGTTAATACTAACTATAAGCTCCTGTGTATCCACGTTAACTTCATAACCAGTAAATAATACAAATTTCTTAAATGATAAGCCACTTCGTTCAGTATAAGTTAAACTTAACAATTTATCATAAACATGTTCCAAATCTTTAACAAATCTCTTTTGGGAACGATGATAGTAATTACTTAAGTGACGTAATTCTTCAAAAGAAATAGAAACTTCTTTTATATCTTGTTCCTTAAGTTTATTGCAAAGGCTAAAGAATATATCAATCTCTGTACTTGTAAATTTACGTAGAGGTACTAAATTCATTTCGTTTTGGTATACAACAGTTTCTCCAGACATGACATGATTACACTCCTATCCCTAAAGTAAAGACACCCAAAAAAATAAAGTGTCTTTACTTTAGGTCTTTTATCTTTATAAATGCTATATTAACAGAATATCAACTACAAAAAGTTCCCTTTAACATTTGGAATCCATTGTTGCTCTAAGACTCAAAGATACTCTAAAAAGAATTTAAAAATGTTTGTAAAAAGATACTAAAAAATTTCATGTAAAAAAGCTATTATTACATTCACAGTCTTTTTTACTAATTTTAATAGTAACAATATTACAATCCTCTTATTTATTTTTTAAGAAAACGTAAATTTGATTAAATTTATTTAAAAGTAGAAGAAAATTATTATAATATATGTTATTTTGTTTTAGTAATGATTTTATATGTAAGGAGGTTTGTTTTTTATGGAACACATTTCAAAATTAGGTGAAGCTATCGTTAATACTATTTCAGCATCCCAATCTGGAGATAGTGCTGAATTAGCTAAATCAATTGTTGATATTGCAGCTAATGGTATTGGTGTAGTATCAGACATTGCTAAAGCTTTTGGTTTAATGTAATAAATATTTTAAATCAATACATAAGAAGAGATGAATTAAATAATAATTGGTTCATCTTTTTTCACTTTTTTAATCAGAACACTATTATGTTACAATAGCTATATACCTTTTGAACTCATATAATATATCTTAAGACAGCGACACATATCAGTGTCGCTGTCTTAATTTTTAAAGTTTAATTTTAATATGAAAAAAGCACTCAAAATTGAGCGCCCTTCCTTGTACAAAGCAAAAAATTAACTTTTTAACAAGAGATACGAAGAATAGTTATGGTTTACTACTTTATATATTGAGTAGCACTACTAGTGTAACAAACATGAATTTGTGTTACTATAATTATGCATTCCTTTTCTTTAAACTATAAGATGATTAATTTTATCAAGTTAATATTTATCATTTTTCAAGACCCACTCAAACGAATGGGTCTTTTTTACTTCTAATATCAATTTACTCATACTAAATCAATATAATTGCTATCTTTGAATTCTTATAATAATATAAAAATATAAAGGTAGTGTTCCTCCTTACAGAACTGTTTATTAAATACTGTAAGTAAGGTAATGATTGCTCTTAATAAGCTGACGAAACTTATTAAGTTTTTAATTACTCTTTTCATTGAGATAAGCGCTCAAACAAGTATCATACTTGCCTGAGTGCTTATTTTTATTGATTTATTCTAATTCTAAGTCATTCTCTGTCTCTTTTTTAATAGGTGCTGATGCCTTTCTTATATGATGGTCTATCCTTGACACATCACCTTGATATGCATGTGTTAAAGCCCCCTGATCCACCGTATCGAGATCAATACCGACTTCTGGCATACGTTGATATTTAATTTCTGCGCTTAATTCAATGTTCCTATCTTTCAATGCACATCTAAGCCCCGCAAACAAAATATGTGTATCGTTTCTTACCATGTCGTTCATCGCTTGATGACGTGCATTTAACATGTCTAAATGGTGTTCGAGTTGATTATTTTATGTTGTTAAATGTTGATTGCGCTTGTCCAAATCTCAGTAATTCATTCTAAGACCACTCAGAGACACCTCATACGCTTTGATTTCTTTTCGATAATTTTCCTCATCTTTTTTAAAATCGTCCCTAGAAATCGTTCTCAGTTGCTTGTATAGGTCGATATCTTCTTGAGCCTGTTGAGAATCCTCTTGTAAAAAATGATTTTTCCGTTTTAAGTTTTGAATATCCCGAGTTAAATTTTCTTTTTCATCGTGTAAATCGTTGATATCCCTCAACAATTGTTTTTTCGTTTCAAGAGGTTGATTACGCAATGAGAGTATAGCGATTTTTGCGAGGCTATCACGTCAGTAAAACATATATGTTTTACTTCTGTTACTAAAGCATACATATGATATATATATACCTTCAAATATGTTTATTTGATAATATGTATATCATATGTAATCTTTACTTTGGTTTTATATTGATTGTTCATGTCTGTCATATGATATACAATAAAAAACAATATATAAGCATACAAAAGTATGCTTATTATTTAAAAAATAGGGAGGATTTTTAAATGAAATCATCTCAAAATAAAGACAAAGTATTAACATTACGTGTTAATCATGCGCAATACGAAAAAATTTGTGAACTTGCGGATATTCGAGAGATGAATGTGACGGAATACATACGTCATACAGCCATTGGTAATCGTATTAAACCGACAGTCATCGAACAAATTAAAGAATCCAGTGAAGTCAGTGAATTATTTAAAAAAGACAACAAAGCACTCAAATCGAACAATCAGGCACTCCAGCGCCATATTCATCAGTTGGAAGATGAAATCGACCAACTGAGACAAGAAAATGATGTCTTTCATCACTTATTACAACATTTTGATAGTACAGCATTTTTAAACTTCAATACATATCGTGATGATCGTCAACTGAAAAATGCGATTAAACGATTAAAAGAACAGTATAAAAGCAAGTGATTTATAATTTTATAAATCACTTGCTTTTATTATATTAAGTAGCTTTTGACTTATGGTGTAATAATTTTAATAAAAAAGGTAATAGTGATAAGAAAAGTGTTGCTGATGCGAATAACCATGCGTGGCTGGCACCAGTTATCAGTTGATTTGTTTGTGATTGATTACTTATAAATAGTGAAGTAATTGCTGTATAAACTGCAATACCTATATTTTGAACCATCCGTTGAGTTGCTCCAACAGTACCTTGCATATCTTTAGATACAGTTCCCATGATTGCTGAAGTATTAGATGGTAAGAAAAATCCTCCACCTATACCATATATCAATAACAATAGACTTATTGTTATTGGATTTAATATGTACTGTAATAACCCTAAGCTAGTATATGAAGCAATCATAATAACTAGTCCAACAGTCATTAAAATAGTGTTACCAACACGAGATATTAATTTCCCTGTGATTTTTGATATAAGTACTAATCCTAAAGGAGATGTCAAATTGACTAGTCCTATTTGCCAAGATGAAAGATGATTGATTTTTTCTAAAATATATGGAGGAATTATAAAGCCTAAAGACGTTGTACCTCCAAAAACAAATATTGCAAATATAGAAGATGAAAATGATATGCTTTTGAATAAACGTAAATTGATGATAGAATGATTAGTTTTTAGTTCCCACACAATAAATAAGCAAAAAGTTATAATAAATATTAAGAAATTGCTATATACTGATATATTAAAAAATGAATGGTGAGACCAAGATGTTAAACTCACTAATAAGCAAAATATAGATACAAATAGTAGCGAATTTCCACGTATATCTAAATGAATAGATACACTTTTTGGCTCTTTAATATATTTTTTTAAAAGTAAACAGCCTATTAAGCCTATAAATATGAATGGAATATTAATCCAAAATATCCATCTCCAATTTCCTATAGATATTAAAAGGCCTCCAATACTAGGACCTAACACGGGACCTATTCCTAATAAAATGCTCAAAGTTCCTAATGCTGGTCCCTGTCTATGCTCAGGAATGGTTGTAGTAATAATAGCTGTAGCAGTGCCTTGTAACATAGCTGCACCTATGCCTTGTAAACCACGAAAAGTAATTAATTCTACCACGTTATTTGAAAATCCACATAAAATAGAAGATATCAAAAACACTGTTAGTCCAATACTATAGATATTTAGACGATTGTACTTATCACTCAGTCTTCCAAATATAATAATGGTCCCTGTAAGTAACAAAGTATATAACGTAATACTCCAAGAAATAAAAGAAGCATCAACATTAAAAGATTTAGATAAAATGGGTAACGCCACATTGATAATACCACTATCTAGAGTTGATAAGAACATACCTATTCCTGCTGTTAAAACAACTAAATGATCGAAATATTTAGAAGAATTCATCTATCATACCTCCGCATTTAACTAATTTAAGTTCAGTGGATAAGTGGGTGGATTGATTATTAAAAAATTAATAGTATGTATAGTTTTTCTACTTATAGTTACAATATATCAACAAAAAAGATACTCAAAATATGAGTACCTTTAAAATTTAAAAATAATTAATTCCCATAGCATCTCTGACTTCGTGAAGTGTTTGATATGCTATTAATCGAGCTTGATTACTTCCATCTTTTAATATTTCATATATATAGTCTAAATTACTTTGATATTGATTTCTTCTGTTTCTAATTGGCTCTAATTCTGCTTGTATGATTTCATTTAAGTATTTTTTAACTTTAACATCACCTAAGCCACCGGCTTTATAATGCTCTTTCATTTCTGCTAAGTACTTTTTATCTGTACAAAAAGCATCTAAGTAAGTGAATACTGTATTGTCTTCTATTCGACCAGGATCAGTAACTCGAATGTGACTAGGGTCAGTATACATAGACATTACTTTTTGTCTAATAATATCCGGAGAATCAGATAAATAAATGGCATTATTTAAAGATTTACTCATTTTAGCTTTTCCATCTATACCCGGAAGTCTACCCATTCCTTTTTCAGGTAACAAAGCTTTAGCTCTTTTTAAAACATTTTGTTTATACGTATTATTAAAGGTTTTAACAATTTCATTTGTCTGTTCAATCATTGGTATCTGATCTTCACCTACAGGGATTATGGATGCTTTGAAAGCAGTAATGTCGGCAGCTTGACTAATCGGATAAATAAAGAAGCCTGTTGGAACACTATCACCAAAATTTTTTTCTTTCATTTCATTTTTGACTGTTGGATTTCTTTTTAATCGTGAAACAGAAACAAGATTTAAATAATGCATGGTTAATTCACTTAATTCAGGAATTTGAGATTGAACAAAAATATTAGATTTTATTGGATCTATGCCTACAGATAAATAATCTAATATGACTTCTATTAAGCTATTTTGAATCTTTTTAGGATTTTTAGCATTATCAGTTAATGCTTGCTGGTCAGCTATCATAATAAAGTTGTTAAATTGGTCTTGTATTTCAACTCTTTTCTTTAGAGAGCCGATATAATGCCCAATATGAAGTTTACCAGTGGGTCTGTCTCCTGTAAGTAAGTTTTCTTTTTTCATTTCCATCGCTCCTTCATATTTTCATGTAAAATGATGAATTAGATATAAGTATATAGCCTTGTTTTTTTACTATTCTAACTTTAATCTAAATAAAGAAAATTAATGAATACCATATACAAAGACACTACCTATAAATTGTAATTTATGTAAACTAAATGAGAAAAGCTTAAGAGTTTTTAAACAACGTTTAAGCTTTTCCAATATATTTATATGGATTTGTCACACTTTAATAATCTCTCTTAGAAATAGTGAAGAAGTCAATTATAGCTAGTAGTATTATTGAAGCTATTGAGATAAATGTCTGCCATCCATTTAATTTGAGAGATCCAAGCCAAACATTATCAATTAAAAAGTTAAAAGGTATATATTCTAAGGCTTTTTTAACTTCATCACCATATTCTGGAATTAATGGAACTAAATTGGTTGCTATAGGTATGATTAATATAAGAAAAACACCAATTGAAAATACTAAAGAAGAACTTTTTACTAATAAAGTGATTAGAAATAAAAATAGACCATAGAACAAAAATAATAGGATGTATATTCCTAAAGTTTTTCCAACCACTTCATTTTTTATAGGTTGACCATCTCCTATATTCTGCATTATTAGAGCGAATACATATAATGTTAAGAATACTATGACACTAGCAATTAAGATGGATATCAGTTGAGATATGAAGTACTTCGCTCTATTTTCAAAACTATTTAAATATAATTGTGATGTACCTTGAGAAAAATCTCTGACTAAAAAGCTAGTAATAATCATCACTCCCCAAAATGCAAATAGCCATGTTGAAAGAGTTAAAATAGTTTCTCCAGAAACTTTATGATTATTATGAACCTGAGTCATTGTATAAAATATGGGATCATTAAAACAAATAGTAAACCAATATAATTGAAAGGATTTTTTAGCAATCTTGATATATTAAATTTTGTTAAATGATATATACTCATTGTTTATTCTCCTTTATTAATATTAAAGTAAGTATCCCTAAGTGTACTTATTTTATCTTCAATTTTAGTCGGAAATATATTAATATTAGCTAAATCTTTTAGTAAATTTTGATAATTATCGAGCTTTGGAATTATCAAGATGTTTCCATTTTTCTTGATCGAACCATGTGACTTTGAATTTAAATGGTTTTTTGCTTTTTCCACATCAATTTCATTAAACGTGATAGATGTATACTCTTGTGATGATGTGTTTTTCATATCAATATCTTCAACAAACTTTCCATCGCGTAAAAATACTGCTCTATCACATATGAGTTCTATATCTTCTAATTTATGGCTTGATATTAATACTTTCATGTTGAGTTCGTTAGTTATATCTTTAATAGTATTCAATACATCTATTGAACCATCTGGATTCATACCGTTCGTAGGCTCATCAAGTATTAAGTAATGTGGTTTGTTTATTAAAGACACAGCGATTGCTAGTTTTTGTTTCATTCCTAAAGAATATTTTTTTACTCTTTTGTTAATATAACTTTCCATGTCAAATGCTTTTATAATTTTATTAGCATAGTCTTTATCAAACTTTACACCTAATATATTACTAAAATTTTTTAAGTTTTTTAATCCCGATAGGTCTTGATATAGCTTAGGATGTTCAATTAAATAACCAATTTTTTGATTTTGGTCAAAATCAACTTTGCCTTTAAAGTTCGCAATATTGCCGTTCATAATTTTCATAATGGTAGTTTTTCCGACTCCATTTTTCCCAATTAATCCAACGATATGGCTAGAATCAAATGAAAAATTTAAATGATCTAATACAGTATTATCTTTATACTTTTTAGTAATATTCGTTATTTTCATTTTATTCTCCTTATTTAAAATTGCTAATACAGTTATGCTATTAACATAACACCAATATATAACTTTCAAAACATTGTAGTATAGAGATTAATTTATGAATAGAATGTACAATTTTATCACCTATGTAATTAGTTATATTAAATAACAATAAAGAAACAAAAAATCGTCATGACGGCATTTGTCTCTTTTTGTCATTATTACACTTTATATATCACTTTAACGACGCATTTTCATACTTTTTCATTTGCGATTATTTTGTATGTTTATTCGGTTTAAGATCTTCTAAAAAGATTGCTTACATTCATATAATAATCAATGTAAGCAAGTTGGATTGATGGTTAATGACGGTATCGATTAAATCTTTAGAAACGAGACGCCTTTTGGTTGATATAAGCATTATGTTGCAATTTGGAATGTTCATCATTGCATTTATCGGTCTTGTTATCGAACTTATTAAATTAAGAAAAAAATAATTATTCCCAACTTTTGACCGAGTAAGAATGGTTAAGTAATTCCGAAAAATCACCGTCTTTTTAACAGGGTTACTAAGATACGAGTGTTACTAGCACTTGTGTTTTTTTCATCATTTTTAGTATATCTTTTCTTTCAAAAATTTAATTTTGAATTAACTTTCGTGTTCATTTTTTAGGTAAGGAGTAGTTTATAAGTATGAATAAATTAAAAGTTGCAGAAATTAGAAAACAAAAATCTTTAACTCAATAAAACTTAGAAAAAAGTCTATGTAACCGTTAACGAACTATTTGAGTATCACGGGAAAGAGAAAGAAATAATGGAAGTATCTAAACAGCAATAAAACCAGATTAATTACCAAAAAATGAAATATTTACTATTAGACTAATGATATTTAGTTTTATTTTTGTATTTTTAGGACTATTAGGACTTTTTGTAAGTAAGTTATATGGTTTGAAACAAGACATTTATGGAATTATTTGGAGTTTTACTTTATTTTTGAGTGTAGTTCTCATATATTATTCTTTAAATGAATTTCTGTCAAAAAATTATAAAAAAAGACAAATTCTATATTATTTCAATAGAATTTGTCTTTTTCACTTATCCAGAAACTTTATGTCCCGGACTCTTAAAATTTTCTACAATTAAAGTTATTTTTCGTTATTTTGTTTATTTTTACGACGACTAAATACAAATAATGATCCGATTAAAGTACCGTTATTAGTATCATTACTACCAGTAATCAGGTAATTGTTTTTTATCACTGCTTGAATGACTAGATTGATGATCACCAGATTTGTTGTTCTCATTATTAGTTGGTTGCTCAGGCTTACCTGGTTTATTTGGATTACTTGGATATTCTTTATTTGGACCATACTCAACAACTTGATCGATAGGTTCTTTAGTGAATTTTTCTGTTGGTTTACCTTTTTGTACAACGCGTTCTTCTCCTGGTTTTAAGTCTGGATCAAATTCACGTTTTGTATCAAAAGGTATGTCTTCTGTTTTTGTTTCTGGATGAACTTCAGGATTATCTGAATTATTACTGATTAGAACTAATCGCTGTGCATGATTTAAATTTAATTCATTCAATGATTTTCCTGAAGTACTTTCTAATGTTGATTTTTCTTTATTATATGTTGGCACTCCTGTTTCAAAGCCATCTTGTTGGGCTTTTAAATCCACAACGTTATCCCATACATCATCAGCATCTGCGTGCTGATCAGATGAACTATAATGTTTTGGATCCCATGATTTAACAGTTTATGAACCATTCCATTGGAAATATCCTGGTGATTTTGGATCCATGAAAATTAAATTCGGTTTCTCGCCATTTTTACTTTCTTCACTTGTAACTTTGCTAGTTTTTTGTAAATTGACATAATATGCATCATCAAAGACATAACGACGATTTTCACTTGAACCATTTAAAGGTATTGAAATAACCTCTGCATAATAATCTCTATTATCTGTACGTAAATCCAAAGTGGCATTATCAGCAACATGTAATAATGCTGTTTGATTTCCTCTAGCATTAATATTAACTAAATCGTTATATGTACCAACTTGTTTTTTCTTATCTGGGTCCCATTGATGGTTTTTAGCATCTAATAATAATTTTGCTTCTTTATCTACTAATATTTGATAGTTTCCATCTAAGCCAATTAAATTATCGTGTTCCCAATTACCGATGCGATGACCATCAGAATTTGCGATAAATTTAGAATTTTCAGCAACTTCAAATGTACTATCTGTACCCATATTTACGATATTACCATTACCTTTTTGGTCAACTTTAACAGTTGATCCAATACCAGTATTCAATGTTCCACGCAAAAAAAATTAAATTTTTAAAAAGAAATATGAAGAATAGTTACGGTTTACTACTCTTTATTGAATAGCAATGCTAGTGTAACAAACATCAATTTGTGTTATCATAATTATGCATTCCTTGTCTTTAAAATATAAAAAGATTTATTTATCAAGTTGATACGTATCCTTTCTGTTCATGAACCACTCATACATTTGAGTGGTTCTTTTTTAATTACTTTATTAATATTATACTCCTATTTTCTAATCCCATCTTTCACTAAATTTTATGTCTTATATATTCAACTCATCGTCCTACACTTTACGAACAGATGTTGATGCCTTCATTATATATAAAAATATTACTCTAATAAATTAACATTTATCATAATAATTCTCTTTTACTTTTAAATGATCGTAATTAAGTTTACATTTTCTTAATTATTAGTAGAAAATTAGTAATATTAAATAATTTATTTTTCTCTACAGCTTGTTTTTTGTTGTTTACTATTTTCGACATCATCTAAATTTAAAAAATTATATTTTTGATTAGGCAGCCCATCGTAACTTAAACTACGTTTTCGATATAATCCTTGTCTTAAATAATTAACAATTTCTACATCTTTCTCATGGTCTTCTGTTAAATAACTGTAAAAAATAATTTAGCGACAATGGATAGCTAAAACCAAAAGAGCACGATAACTACTATGAATAGTTATCAATCTCGATTTTTATCATGCTATTACACTATTTGACAAATTAATTATAAAAATAATTTATATATTATTTTGACTATGAGTACACTCTAATCATACAAAAGAAGTTACTGAAATAATAACAGTGCTAGCGTATGATTTCTGATAAATCTATTGAAAATAGATCCATGCTTCGAGAATTACTTAATTTTATGAGAAGAGGAAATCGTTTTGTCATGGAATCTATGGATCGTTTGGGACGTAATTATGATGAAATAATCAACACAGTTAATTTTTTTTTTAAAAACAAAGATTTTTAATTGATGATTACTAGTTTATCTATAATGAACGAAGTCATTAGTAATCCATTATTGGATAATTTTATGAGAAATCTGACTATTCAAATATTAATTATGACTTCAGAGCAAGAAAGAAATGAAAGTAAACGCAGACAAGCACAGGGTATTAGGATTGTTGAAGAGAAAAATGTATATCGTTACTATATTCTCCGAATGAAAAAGATCTACAAAAACGTATTATCTATTATAGAGCTGTAGAAATGTTGAGATAAGGAAAAGCTATTAGTAAGATCTCTAAAAAGTGAGAATCACAAGACAGACTGTTTATAGGATTAAACGAGATAATGAAATATGAAAAGTTAAAATTTTATAACATTATTTTTAATCTTTATTAGACACCGCTCAGACTTTTTTCAATCAATAATTTTAAATTATTTGTTCGACTAAGAATGAATAAGGTATAAATTTTCAAAGATACTAAAAATTTACTAAGATAATATTTTTTCTTTGAGTAAATTGCATCATAAACTTTTTGAAAGTGACTTATTTTATATACATTAAAACTACAAACCAGATGATTAACTAGACACATAAATATATCAAATTTTGAGTTAATAGTTTCACTAATATTATCTTAGACATGCTTGGATTGCTGTTTAGTACTCAATAATGTGCCAGAATTACCTTATTTTAAAAATGAATAAGAATAAGTGAAATCATCTTAATTATACTCATTATGGCTTGAAATAATTATTTATCGTTTAAGATTTTCTTCACTTAAAAATTAAGTGACTTTTGCCATTTTTTAAGACGAATAAAAGTACATTCTTTATTAAAGTGAGTCAACCTTCTCAAAAATCCCTAAAAAAGTCACTCAAAAGATGAGTGACTAGGGAATAGGTATCGTTGTTGTTTGAGTCTAAAGACAAACTAAGATGTCAACTAAATAATATTGACACTAACTTGATGTTAACATATTTACTTATATAAAGAAAAGTTATTGTGTATTGAGAAGACTTTATAATTAAATTTAAAAACAAAAATTAATATATAACAAAAAATAAATCGATACTATGTATGAGTAAAGAGTCACCATGTAAAAATAGCATATATTTATATCTTATAACTACTATCAATTTTTTGTTTCATTTGAACCTTTTGTTCTCCTAGTATGATTTTCAATGCGTTTTATTATTATTGAAGGTAGGGAGCAATTCATATATCATTTAATATGGCATTCACATTCGGTATAAGTAGGTTGTTTTTTCAAATTTTTAAATTCAGAAAATATGTTTAATATATTCGACTGGTGGTTAAACGTTATTATAGGAAAGACATTAATTATTAATTAAGGAGGAATTTTATTTATGAAAAATACTAAAACTAATATTGTACAAAGAAAAGGGTTAAGAAAATATAATAACAAATTAATAGCAGTTACTATTTCTTCACTGGCTTTAGTTGTTCCTCTAGCTTTTGGTAATGCAGAAGCTGATGCAGCACAAACAAATGATAATTCAGGACAACAAAAGACTGTTCAAAGTAATGAAAACCATGGTAATGGTTTCCTTAATGGTGGATTACAAGGTAACAAAAATAATGGCGGATCAGCTGATCAAAGCAATGCCCACGAAGGTAATGGCATATTAAACGGTGGCGCTCAAGGTAATAAGAGTAACGGCGGTGACGCTGCCCAAAAAAATGATCATGAAGGTAACGGATTCCTTAACGGTGGTGCTCAAGGTAACAAAAATAATGGTGGAAAAACTGATCAAAGCAATGCCCACGAAGGTAATGGCATATTAAACGGTGACGCTCAAGGTAATAAGAGCAATGGCGGTGACACTGCCCAAAAAAATGATCATGAAGGTAACGGATTCCTTAACGGTGGTGCTCAAGGTAACAAAAATAATGGTGGAAAAACTGATCAAAGCAATGCCCACGAAGGTAATGGCATATTAAACGGTGACGCTCAAGGTAATAAGAGCAATGGCGGTGACACTGCCCAAAAAAATGATCATGAAGGTAACGGATTCCTTAACGGTGGTGCTCAAGGTAACAAAAATAATGGTGGAAAAACTGATCAAAGCAATGCCCACGAAGGTAATGGTATAAAGAACGGTGGACTACAAGGCAATAAGAGCAACGGCGGTGACGCTACTCAAAAAAATGAAGACCAAGGTAATGGCTTCAAAAATGGTGGTGCTCAAGGTAACAAAAATAATGGCGGATCAGCTGATCAAAGCAATGCCCACGAAGGTAATGGCATAAAGAACGGTGGACTACAAGGCAACAAGAGCAACGGCGGTGACGCTACCCAAAAAAATGAAGACCAAGGTAATGGCTTCAAAAACGGTGGTGCTCAAGGTAACAAAAATAATGGCGGATCAGTTGCTCAAAGCAATACCCATGAAGGTAAAGGCTTCTTTAATGGCGGATTACAAGGTAATAAAAGTAATGGTGGAGGAATTGTAAATCTAATCAAAAAATTGTTTAATAGCTAACGACATTACTTAATATTAATAAATAAATGAGATGGTTGATTTTGTATAAAACAAAATCAACCATTTTCAATGTAATTTTTCTCTGAACTAAAAAGTGAGTATACTCATTAATAATTTTTTATCTTCATTGAAATCTTTAAATGCAATTTGCATTTCATAGCTCCCCATATTTCTTCCATAGAATCATTGTCATTGCACCTTCCTGCTAGAGACATACTATGAGTCATACCGACATGCTTAATCTTATTTTTAAATAAACTCTAAGCATATTGATAGCCACCATCACTTCGAAATATAATACCTTTTGTACTTTCAAATTTTTCAGCTACTTTATCAAAATATTAAATATAAATGTGTTATTATTTGATATCTCTATATCATGATTCATTATTACCTAGTTTATATATCACACTCAAATGACTTTGTCACTTTGAATTGATGATTTAATTTCTTCAGCAACCTTTTGTTATGTTAAACGTTTATATTATTACTTTTTTTCGTTTGATGACAGCTGACAAATTGAGCTCTTTCGTTAAACAACAAATGTGCTTATAATTAATTTTTTTATTTAGTATGATTTTAATATATAGTTATATCCGATGACATATTTCGAGTATTTTATTATGTTCTTTTAGTGTTTCTATTTCAGTTCTTTTAATTCTTCAAACAACATTATTGAAAAACATGGAGAGGTCAGTCTAATAACATTAAGCGTACTTTAAATGTTAATTATCAAAGTATTTAAAGATACTTAATTTTTTTTGTGTAATTTTTGATAAAAACACATTTAATAAGTAATACGTAAGAGATAAACTCAAAAATAAAGTGAAAATCAAAATTATTCTATGAATTTCTTATTTCAAGCCATCTAACATACTTACAAAAACTCCGAATAATCCTAAAACACACAAATAATACCAAATTTTATTAATCTAATAGTAAACATTTCATTTTTACGTTAATTAACTTGGTCTTGTTGTTATTTAGATATTTCATTTATTTCTTCTTCCTTCTCGGAACATTCAATAGATTTAAATAGTTTATTGATTGTTACGTCTAAAGCGTTTGAAATACTTTTTCTGTTTCATTGCTTACATCTTCTCCTGCCTCCATTCTTTGAATTATTTTTACTATTACATAGGTTTTTTCTGCTAAGTTTTCCTGAGTTAAAGATTTTTGCTTTCTAATTTATATAACCTTTGATTTATTCATACTTAGTAAATTATTTCTCATCTTAAAAAGTAAACACAAAAAATTGACGACAGCTAGACGACAATGACACGACAGTATATTTTAATGCAGATGCCTAAATAGATGATATAAGTCATAATGAACTTTTGAATGTACTAGACAAGACTATACCAGAAAATCGACCCATTAATAAATTCTCAAATAATAAATAATTATTTTTTATATTT